>Ga0123352_10013532_pt1 | contig 12945 bp, 8 predicted proteins | sample TergutLab28metaG_FD_89700 | JGI IMG/M metagenome (GOLD analysis project Ga0123352, IMG submission 89700) | Labiotermes labralis P1 segment gut microbial communities from Petit-Saut dam, French Guiana - Lab288 P1 | ecosystem: Host-associated > Arthropoda: Insects > Digestive system > Gut ... | reverse complement strand
TCTCTATCTGTTTATTTCCTTTTGTTTGTTCTGCTGATTGGAAGGGGGGGGAGGGATGATGGTTGGTTGTTTGTTTTTTTTTTTTTTTTTTTTTATTAATTGCCACCTGAAGTTTATATATTTATATTTATATTTGTATATTTATCTATTTTTATTGTTACACTGTGCATGTTGTCGAGTTAATTATTACACCAACCACTCCACATATATAAAACTTTATAAAATTTTATATATGTGCAGTGGTTGGTGTAATAATTGTGTAACTTGTATATTTATGTTTATATATTTGTGTATTTATAGTGTTTGAAAGGCACATTTTAAAATGTAAACAATGTTTTCACCAAATTCACATGTGTTTACATATTTTTCTTATTTTATAACTGAATTTTATGCCTCAGTTCTGGTTTCATTCTTCTGGGACATGTCTTTGTATAACACTTTACATGCCAGACTTTGTATGTTTCTTGTGGGAGTAATGTACAAGGGAGAAGAATTAGAGGTTTCTGCAAGGATCGTTAGTTTTGATATTGCTTGTAGCATACTTCTGTAATATCACAAGATCATGGAACGGAAATGTGGAAGACATAAAGTTGCCCTTTTGCATGCCTTGAAGGCATTGGAAGGAGTAGAACTATCTGTAGCTCCTGTCATTATTAACCTTGCCACTAGATGGAAATGAGTGGTCCAATTCAAGCCCTGGCCACTTTATTGCTGGAGACAGACTTGTGATACCCTTTGATTAGGAGGCTGGGTGGAGGACCCAGAATAAGTTTGGATGTTTTTCCCCCCCAACTAGGGATCGAACCACAAATCTTCGGTCATCCACTGCATAGCCTAGTCACTATTCCAATGACTCAGTCCCAGATTCAACATAGAGTGGTGGAGTTTTAGTCATCTTGTGGTTTTTTTTTTGGTATTTTTGTACTTCAGCCCTGGATGATGAAGTTATGTTTGACATTGCATATTTTGGAAATCTGTAATGGTGCAAATTTTGTGCAGAGGAAAACATGCATGTATGTTTGCACACCCAGAGTGCCGGCACATTTTTATTTTAAGGGCTTCAGGTTTATTTATGCTTCCCAAGTACCACCACCATTTATATTTCTGGGAGGGGGTGGGGAATGACATTTTGCTGCAGGTATAGGGCCAAATTTTAAGGAACTGTATGTAGAAATTTCCCATAATTTTGGAGGATTACTGCTGTGGACCATAAATTTAACAATGGAGAACGGTGTCAGTTTTGCGTATGTCAACTGTTTTCTTTCTGTTAATACTGCTAGCTGTTTTGCACAATTTATTTCTGAAAAATACTGTTCACACCAATCCTAAGACCTCATTAACCAATATTTAGATCATTTTTATGGGTGGAAATTCCCCACTTAAAGGGAATTCGCTTTAAATTACCTTTTTCTGGTTCCAGTTGACGTAGGATAATGAGGACCGGCTGTGTGTTTTAGTTCATTTCCTTGTAAGTTTTGTGGTTTGCTTTCAATAGCATCACATATTGTTCATGTCACAAGTGACAGATGCAAGGAAGATATGTGCAAACCGACAAGGAACAACAGTTTCTTTCGAGGTGACACATCCCCGTTGTGTCGTCATTTTTGCAATGTATTTTAAAAATCAGTCATACGCAACATACGCAGTTGTAGTCCCCCCCCCTTTTTAAAAGTTGTTGAAGTGGTGGATGTATGCTTAACTAGCCCCAGTTATTTTGAGGTGACCTATCCCTGTGGTGTTATCAGTTTTCAGTTGTATTTTAAAGAGCAGTCATACACAACATTTAATACAAGATATAGCGTGGCTGTTATATCTTGTGTTATATGTTGTGTATGCCCGATTTTTAAAATACACTTGAATAATAATTTTATGAATGCAGTCCATAAAAATCACACTTTCAACACGCCATTGTTTTGCAGAGCCACGAGTGTTGCGGATAGAGACGAAGCAGGTACCACGACCTAGCCAAGCCGAAGTTGTTCTTAGTGATGGTTAGTAGATGTGCTCTGGTGGCATCACTGCATCTATTGTACGAGTAATTATAGTGTTATATGAAGCAGGAACTTTAATTACTGTATTGTTATGCAGTGTAACACAGTATTTACCTTTCAGTGTTTGTCAGGGTTACCTCTGGCTAATATGATACTGGTAAGTGAAGCTCCAAGTTAAAGCACGGATAGTAAATGTTATTGTGCTGTATGATTTTGTTAGCAATGCTGTGATATTACTGCAGTTAATGAATGAGTCATGTGCATGATGCAAGCATTTGCAAGTCAGAGGAAAAGAATTGATTTTAAATTAATGCAGTTAGAGTACAGTTAAAATCATTCAAGGGCCTGGAGTAAAATATTTTCTTTTGCTCCACTCCTTTCTCCCCCCAGAGCATGATGTTACAGTCTTCTCCACCTTCACATTTGAAATTGCGTTTGCCTGCATTGCATGCACCAGAATTGCACTTAGTAACAATGATGTAAGTTTCATTAGAAGTTATGGTTTTGTCACTAAACATTAAACTGTTTAGTGATTGTGGGCACTCTGGAAAAGGGAGTACTTAATGTTGATACCATTTTGTCCCATTGGACTAGGTGGTGGTAGGTATCTGATTGCCATGGCAGTGTGGCCAAATTGCTATGTACCATACATGAGTGCTGGCCATGTTGATTGTAGTTGACTATGTACAGAGTTAACAACCATTAGGCTTAATAGAATGTTCATGGACATCCTTTGCAGGAAGAATTTAATACAGATTTACCAACTGATTTCTGAGTTGTTTGGTGAGCACGATTGATAGTTGTCTTTTGAAATGTTCTTTTGCACCCAAATTTTGTTAGAGACTCTGATGATGATGATGATGATGATGATGGTTCTACAACACCACTTACATTGGTGCTTGCTGTAGTTTGTCATACAGAAATAGAAAGTGTCAGCAGTATTTCCGTTGGTACTGTGTTTCCAAATGCAATTAAATCCCAGTTTAGTTAGTGTGGTTTCTACTTCCAGCTTAAGCCTAATGTAAGCAGTGTGTTGTTTTCCTGTATTTGGTGAATTCCGTTTTGTAAGTAACGTTTCGTGACAGCACTTTGTGAGATTCTGCAACTTGCACTTTGTGACTGTGGTCAAAGCAACTGATATGTTTCCTCTTTGCTGGAAATCGTTACCACACAACTGTTGTGCTCATTTCGGATTCCATGAACTCTTTTAAAATTCATTTGATGTAACATAATTGTGTTTTGTTGGTAGAAACTGTCCGTTTTGTACTTATACAAATAGGTTATATTATCATAGCTATATATAGTTTTATTAAAAAATGTGGGAGTTCATGGACCTTGATTTCTGTGTAAGAAACGCCATTCTTCCAGAGATCCATTAGGCGGGATTTCACCTTATTTGTATAGTTTTTCATGCATTGGTTGTGTACACTAGTAGTTTTGAACTGTTGCTATGAGGCCTCTGGTACTTGTGCAGATCCCTGTGACAAGAGAGGCATGAGAGAGCATGATGCATATGCAAGTAATTTTGTCATTGTGTGTGTGTTGTCATCTGTATCTTGTTTCAAAGGAGATTCTGACTTTCCTGACCCAAACGTGGAGCGTTCCATGTCACTCCGCCACCCAGCTAAAGGTGAGTTTCATTGTTTGTTATAATTTATAGGGTTCTCAGTAGCCTGCGTATTCACATACTTGAGTTCGTGTATTGAGACGTGTTGAACTGTTGCTTTTGTAGAACCACAAAAACTGCTGTTTGGCAAGAAGAGTTTTTAATAATTGACATTAAATATTGACATGGTCCCTTGTGCATCAACATTATCATGGCACCTCATGAATAATGATAAAATATGTATTTCGCCACTGTATTTGTCTTGGTGTAATGCTATCACAGTAGATGATTCTTATTGTATACATACCATCTGTTCTGATTGTGGTGACTCAAAAGAACTTTCTTCTAGTATGTGACACTGTGTTGTCTTGTAGAAATTGGCCATTGTTTCAGGGGAACCTACTGCCTGCATTTTCAGGGCACACAGAAAACGGAGATAGTAGGTTCATCCAATACACTGGTAGGTTTCTGCCAGATTACATAGTACCATATCACAGAATACAGTTTTTTCAGAACATCTGTTGTTTGTTTCAGGCCCTATAATGTGAGTAAATTTGTGTACAGCAGTTTGTTAACCTTTATTTTTCTATGTGACCATGTGCTGGTCTCTGAAATGTAATGGTTAATGACTTGGCACACCATATGGTTGTTGGTGTGTGTTTACTGGTTAGCAGTTTAAATGTCTGCACGAAGCCAGAGAAACTTCTATCAAGAGATACAATTGGCATTTAAATTTTTCTTATAGGGGTTAAACATTTCTAACATGAATGTAAACAGGGTCTGTTTATATTTGAAATATTTATGATTATGTCAGAGTTCATTCAATATTACAGAACTCCTTGCATTGTGATCTAATTCTATATTGGCATTACCAGTGGTTTATCAGTATGTTTTTTTGAATTTCTTTGGATTTAGAAAATTTATTGATGAAAATTAACAACCAAGTGCTCCAAATGGGCATATTATAGCCCTTGGACATTTCCGAACATACAAAGTTTGACGTGCTGATTTGTGTGTCACATTTTTGCTGGCAAATAGGTTGTGGGTGTTCAGGGTTTGATATCTGAAAAGTTGGAATAAGCCTCATGAGTGTTGCGCTGTACATGTGTGTTAATGTACACTTTACCCCTTCCAGTGTCTGTCATAAGTGACAAACAACTGTGTTCTGTATTTTGTAATTCTGTTCCAAAGCCTGTCAGATAAACAGAATTGCACTAATGAGATTTACGTTTCATTACTACTAGATTTTATACAGGCAATTGAAAGTAGGCATCATTGTGTTGCCTCAGACTTTGTTGTTGAAAGCTGTAGTGTACGGCTGAATGAGAATATATTTTGCAGTACCTTTATTTATAGGAGATGGTTTAATAAGTTCATCATACTGTATTTGGAAAGTTAATTCGTCTTTGTATTACACTACTGTATTTGTATAAAAGCAGCCGCTTTACTAGGCTACTGGGAGCTCACATTCGCTTTGTCCCCTAAAAATGCATTTATGTTCGTTGCTTTGCCCTAGCCCATGCATTATTATTTTCATTATGTTAACATTAATTTGCTTAAAATTGACTGGTTAATGATACTGGTTGGACTAATTTGCTTTCACTAATAAAATAGTGTGTTGCCTGCTTTGGGAGTTCTGATCATACAGTGCAAAATGTTGTATGGTTAATGTGGACTGAGGCATGTACTGTCTTGTGCTCCTCAAATACTGAGGTTGTAGTCTTGAATCCCACTTCAGACATGGATGCATGTCTGCATTTTTCTGTGTTTGTATTACTCTGTATAGGCATTGCAGTGGGATGATACCCCTTTCAAGGAGTCTGCCATGTTTCTAGAGATAAAACTGTAAATCTGGGAAGTGGGAGATGCCGAGCTTTATTGGCTTGTAGTACGTTGTAGAAAGGTCAAAGGGAGACTCCTGACTTCTGTGTAAATTTGAAAGTTAATTATGCATTTTAGAACTGATGTAATTTTATTTCGGTCAATTTAAATTCTGTGATATGATGCAGTGTAGTGTTGGCACTAATTTTACCTAGTTTGGTTTGGTTTGATTAAAGTTTTCTTGAAACCACTCATAAACTTTAAGAACCCTCTGCAGTGGCACGTATGTGAAACAGTTAAATGCACTGCAGTTCCCTGCAGCATTTAAGGCTGACATGGTCCTTTCCTTTATTTAACTGCTGGCACTCCTATTAAAGATGTAATTTTCAAGGGGGTGGTCAGGGAATACTCTGATTAAACACACTACCTTCGCACTCAAGTAGAGGCAGGCAGGTACATACATTAAAGCCCTGTATATCAGCTGAGGACTATGCAAGCACATGCCATATTTGACATATTCTAGGTGATGACTTCAGTTTTTCTTTGGTTTTCTGAGCATTGCACAGTGTGATGACTATAGTTGTCATTTGGTGCGAAGGGGTTAAGTGAAATGTAAGTAAAACAGTAGAAACTATTCCTGCTCCAGTATGACACACGTATGTGTATTCATAACAAGTAACTGGTGTACAGCTTGAAAACAGTTTTGTCCAATTTCCATGCCAGTCGGTATAACATTTTACCAACAAGATCATAGGACATTCAGTACTTATGCAGTGAAGGACTGTGTTGATCATTGCATTTAATTTGTGTAAAGCTGGACACTTGTGGTAATAAAACACCATGCCATTAAGTAATATGGGGGAGTAGCAGTAGAGTTTCTTGCATTCTCAAGTTGTGTGGTGGTTGCAAATGAGTGGTCAGCATCACCCTTTGGCCATTTTAGACCCAAGAAGAGAACCCAGTGTGTCATTGAATAGGAACTAGCATTTACAGTCTCAAAAAACAATTCACCCTTGTTGTGTTAGTATTTTCCATAACAGGTTGAATAGGAAGCTGAATGGACACCAGAGTTGATCAAGTTGCTGTGATGAACATAACTTTTTGTAGCATTAGAATTTACATGAAATGTGAAATGACGTTAGAGGTTAGGGACTGGAATGTAGTTGGAAGTGCTTGTTGTTTAGGTTTATCTCACTAGTGCTTGTTAGTGTTCCATCTTCTGTGAAGAGGAACTAAATAAATATTCCTACAGCTTTCCTGTATGTCATATGGTGATATTTTTAGCCTGCTTCAGTATTTATTATTGGATTTATTTTTGTGTCTTTATTTGGAGTGCTGAGAAAGGAATGATATTACATATTCATGTGACTGAAACTTTCCCTCCATGGGTTATTGTATTTGTGAAAACCTTAAAAGTGGCTATTGCGTCAGTAGCCACAGATTGTGTCTTGTTCAGTGAAGAGGTCACATGCTTTGTTTTTATGAAGTTGTTGAAGAGCTTCAGGTATAACAGTACTTGTTACTGAACACTGGTGACCACATTTATGATAATTAGTATCTAAGTCATCTGCTACCGAAATAACGCAGTGCTTTGAAAAGTGGATGAATTTCTGTGCATAAGTGAAAACCTGGGGAGGCAGCCGCAGAACTATATATATAGACAGTGGGAACTACAGTCAATCACTGGGCAGCTATTTGTCAGCTAACTGTTTCTTAGTCTTTTCACGTGAGATTGATAATGGTTCCAGTTTCCAAAACCTCTGGATGAAGTCCAGAAGCAAAAGAATTCTGAATATAATATACTATTGTTACAGCCCTCCAGAATTGTGTCAACATTTTCCAGCAGTTATTTTTAGGGTTGAAATTGAGTTTGAAAAATGATTTGTAATGTTGTGGAGAGAATTGGTACCACCTTGGCAACACCAGATGTGTGTCTGCTTATCTCCTGCACGATTTTGAAACAAAGAGCTATGCTTTGTGACCTTCTTAGTATTGTATTTCATTGAAACAATATTTTGCTCTTCTGATCAGTAAGATGTGTGACCTTTAACCTCAGTAAAATCCACACTGTACACTGATCTTTTAGGATTTTTGGACCCCATAAATGTTAGGACACATTTATGTTGATGTTGGATTTTACATGATTTTGTGGTGTGCATATTGTTTTTGCTTGCTCTTGCATGCTGTCAGTTTATTGCATGATGTCTTGTTGCCCTGCTCTAGCTCCAGTAACTGCTGATGATTCAGGCCAGTTAAGACGCTCATGGTCTCTGGGACATGATAAGACAAAGCAAAGAGGTAAGGTTATATCTACAAGCATTCAGTGTCAGACCAGGGTGGGAGTTTATATAGAACATACACTCCACTTGTATTGCTGTTACCTTTCTTTGTAACCTGGATTGGAAAGCAGTTTTTAAAGTGACAGCAGTATAAATCCATGTCTAGGGATTGTCAGTTTTCATTCAGTTTCTTATCTCAGGTATGCAGGTACAGCGTTGGTTATACGTTGCTTATCATGACCATTCAGTGTAGAAACATGTAAGTGTTACTTATGTATGAATACATTTAACCAGTTCAGTGCAGTCAAATGTTAATAATGATTCAAAATGCCTAACTTACTCTGTTGTTATTAGAATCTGTGTTGTGTTGCATGTTTCCATTAATACATTTTTCAAACTATTACAAGATGAAGGTGATGTAGGATTTTCCTCCTCTCAAGGCTGCATGTATGATATTTCAATATGAGAGAAGTATTGTTGTCTGATGTTTTATATCTGTATGCAACATATTAGCCATATTGTGAGGTTTCCATGTTTCATGAATCTTGTGTATTAACATGCTACTGTGGACATCAGAGTGTCAGCTTTGGTGTATGGTATAAGTGTTGCTGAAACAAACACTCCTGGCTGGTCATGACAAGGAAGGAAATTTAGGTGTATGGTTCTGCAGTTAACTCTTGATTATTTTTCTTACTACTTTGTTCTCAGAACTAATGTAATGTTTCTTCTTGTCTGTTGTGAATGCTATACCAAGACATAGACAGAACACTTCAAAGGCATTTGTGCATGTGTGCAATCATTAGCCATCCAATAGTTTTACCTTCTTTTCTCCTGTTGAATAAAGTGTAAACAATAATGCATCATATCACTGTATCTTTGAACAGGAAATGTTATGTGTATTAAAGAATTGTTCCATGTGACTAAACAGTGGATTCTCCCACCCACATAACTTATAAAAGGATCACCATTAATATATAATAATAAGTTCCTTGTTTGGAATAAGTTTGCTGAGTGGTAGAAATTTCATGTGGAAGAATTGCCTATACTGGGTGTGCGTACTGAATATTTACCCATCCCAGTTCTTTACATGCTGCTGCTGTTAATGAATATGTTGTGTGTCATTGTATACCGTTTTGAGTTCACAAACTAAGCTGCCAAGCTCACATGAATTTAAAAAACACCTTTATTTTGGCAGTTTAATATGTTATTTGGGCTAAGCTGGTTGGTGTAGTGGTAACACCCTAGACTTGTATATGAGAGGTGCCCAGTTTGATTCTTGGCTGGGGCTTTGTTATCCTGACTGGGGTGTTTCATGGTCTCCCTCAGTCCATCCAGGCATACACCTGGGCCATATCTCAATTTAGCCTTGACTCTTGCATTTTATGTATTTGGGTGTTCTGTGCAGTAAGTGTGTAAATCACCTGTGGAACTGAAGGTCACTTAATGAAAAATGCAATCTTTGTATCTGCTTACATTTTCATAATGTGTTGCATGTGTCAACAGACGTGATGAAATGGTAATGATGGATGGATTTGTTTCTTATATTGCCCTTGTTTTTGAAATTGACTATGAATCCACTTAAATTCTCAGGATCTGTAAATTCATTAAACATTGCACTTTTTGCTGAAGGTGCTGAACTCAGCAGGGATATATCACCTTGCAGCAGTAAAAAAAAAAAAGACATTACCCCCTGCTTCTTGTCTTTAATAATCAAGAGTTGACTGTGTTGTAAATATTGTGTGATATGGTCACCAGTCATTGTGTTGTAAATATTGTATGATGTGGTCACTGTCATTGTGTTGTTGTTTTACAGTGTGACATCACTGCAGTGGTGTGTGGGAGAAAGGTACACGCTGCTGCTGTTTTTTTTTTTTTCTTCCATGGTATGGTTTACTTCCTTTGTCTCCCACATCTGAACCAGTTTCTTTTATGTTGCAGAGAAGACAGTGTATAGACTAGTGTGTGGTATGATAGGTAATATCATAAGGAATTAACACGCAAGCAGCGTTAATGCTTGTGCCCTGTTTCAGTAAAAATCATCTGTAACGGTGCTGTAGGAATTGCATTTATTACAGATTTGTTGGAAATTATAGTACACAAAATCAGTAGGTACAATATTCCCTTTTAATAGTATTTAAATCATAATTGTATTTTTTCTCTTGGTGAAGTTAGTAATCCTTTCCCATACTTGTGTATAAAAGCGTGGATGTGCAAGTATTTTGTGCAGTGGCATAGCTAGACTGGTGTCTGACAGCATACTTTATGGAGATAATTTAAGTAATTCAAAGTTAAAAGTGTTGCTGAAGCAGGGTAGATGGTAGTGCTGTGTTAATATGCATTAGATGTACAGCCTTTGGCCTTAGTGTACAGTTTAGGGATTGTGAGAGCTTTGCTTGAAATGTCTGTCTTTTTTTATGTGATGTTATGTGGTGGTGGGGGGCAACTTTGCTTGCTGTGGCCATTGTTTAGTACATGTTATTAATGTTATTAAATACACTGTAATGAAGGATGGTTTTGTTTGCCTTCGCTGTGATAGGAATATGTTTCAGAATTCTGTTATTGCTGTAATAGAACACAGGTGTAGTAAAAAAATGTCATTTGGGCCTTTTCCAGTAACATTAAAAGACTGGCTTATGAATGATCAAACTATTCATTGTGAGCAGATACCAAACATAGTGAATATAGACCTCTCCGTGTATTTGTGACTCGAAAACATGCAGTCCAGTTGCATAAAATTTTTGGATTTGTCAAGTGAAATGTGGTTTTGTACATGGGCTGGGTGAAGTAGTGTTAATCCGAATCCTCCTCTTTGTTGTCATAGCCAAACACCAAGTAAAAAAACCTATCCTTAGTAACTGTAAATTTAAATTGATAATATCACCTTGATTTAAATGGATAAAGGGAGATGGAGATGTTTTGAATTTGATTTCAACTTTCAAAGCATTTAGGAAAATTTTAACCCAAACACCGGGCTTTGGTCTTGACTGAATTATTTTAAGCCTGTTAATATCAAACCATTTTTTCAGACTGTAGTATACATGGCAAACTGTTTTTCTCCAATTTGTATTGAATTTATTATTCACAAATTTGACGTTCATAGGACCATGCATCGTAATATATTTCTATAGTAAAACCAACTAGATGCACCAGTGTATCAAATTTATTTTATTTTGGAGTAACACTCTACATGTTTCGTATGGTCTTTCCGTCCATCATCAGGAGTTAAGACTGTACATACAGCAACAGGCATTTGTCAGACAGGTACTGCTGTCTGCTTGCTTCTGTTTGACATATGCCTGTTGCTGTATGTACAGTCTTGAACTCCTGATGATGGACGGAAAGACCATCTGAAACGTGTAGATTGTCATTCAAAAACAAAATAAATTGAGACATTGGTGCATCTTCTTGGATTTACTATAGAAATTATTATTCACATTTACAGCGGTTAGTAAGTTGTTGGAATTATGCTAGTGTATCGTAAACTGAAACATTTTCAGGAGTTGTTACTTTGAAGAAGTGTACAAAACTAGTTTTGATGTTCAGGTTGACTCCTGTACATTAACAGGTTTCATACTGTTTCAAGTTTACTCTTGAATCCTAATGGACATTTTTTGAGCAGTTGTACAGAACATAGCTGTGGATTATTAGAGATGTTGTTCTGTATGACAGTAATAAAGAATTTGAAATTCATTTCTCCGGTGTTCTTAGTCTTTCATAGCACGTGTTATATGAATCTTGGCAGACCTACCTTGGCATTCTGTATCTTACAGATGGTGATGGTACTGTCCGCAGGTTAGCAAGCGCTTGATGCTTGGTGGAGATGCCTACAGAGTACCCAGCAATGTACATTTCCATATTGCCTGTATCACAGAGACTTGCATACCATCCAGATACACCTTAAAGACTCTTCCAAAAATTTACCCAGTCCAAGTATTTGTTTTTACACCTCTGAGTTTACTGAATGTAATGAGCATAGTCTCAGTCACTGTGCTGCTGCACAGAATCCAGTCTTCAGGAAAGCATGTTGAGACTTGTGATGTTTGAATTGCTGTTCAGATGCTGTATCATTACTACAAACACGTTACGTGCTTGTTGTATATTGAGCACCCGTACATAACTGTTTCATACTTGAAGACTGAGGAAGGATTATCTTATAATTTGTGGAAGTAGTGAGTTACAGATTAGCCTTTGTTTTCATGTAAATGTGTGTTTTGTTTTACAAAAAGTTGGTAGTTCCCATTTAGTTTTCCAGTGTCCTATGTCCTTGCACATCATAGGATCATTCTGTTTGTATTTTGATTCTCATTAGTAAAATAGATTGTAAACCAAATTTTTGGTTTATAGACTGTCCATGTTATGTTAACCTTAATTCCTGTATGGGCTGTAGTTGCTTTGAAGATGGATGTTCTTTTGTATATTCTTTAAGGATGGACTACTTAAGTTCTATACTTGTTTGCATGTGACATCTGCTGGTTTTCTATTACAGTTACATGTTTACTGTAAAACTTCATGCAATGTCTGCTGTGAATAGTCCCAAAAACATTTTTTAAAGCTGGCCAAACTTAGAATGAATGGAATATTTATGTGATAATTACATGTAATAACTCTATCTTCCAAAATGTAGCAAATAATTATCACTCATTACCAGCTAAGTGTCTGCTGTATACAAATTTTATAACCAGAGAAATGAAAGAGAGGGAAAATTAATAGTGGTGAACCTGTCCTCCAAGTGGTGTGGTAATGGCTGTGTGGCATGATTGTTAGAATGTGCATGGCTTGCAGTATGTGTGTGGATGGGTGTTTAAATGGTGGATGTGACAAACTTGTATTCTGAATATTTTGTAAGCACTTGTTATAATACTGTGAGAGTTTATACTTTTGTTCCCTTCTTTCTGACTGAAACTTCCAAAAGTCTCTTGTTTCATTTCAAGACATCCCCATCGCTATATCACAAGATACAGCATTGTGTGTTAACATTTTGTTTCACTAGTTACGAGTTCATTATTGTTATTATCATTATTTATAATTTGTATGACATTTAATGTCTGAATATTCAAATAAATGCCTTAATGGTCAGTACCCAATTTTTATGTTATTGAAGTTGTTATCTTACTAAAAGTAGCTGTATGTTGTCGTTTCCCCCCCCCCCCCACCATTTCTTTTAAAACGCCATATTTTTTTTTATTTACTTTACTTTGTTTTTGAAAAAACCGACAGAGTTCTCACTTCCTCCATTGCATCCTCCCAT
>Ga0123352_10013530_pt1 | contig 12946 bp, 5 predicted proteins | sample TergutLab28metaG_FD_89700 | JGI IMG/M metagenome (GOLD analysis project Ga0123352, IMG submission 89700) | Labiotermes labralis P1 segment gut microbial communities from Petit-Saut dam, French Guiana - Lab288 P1 | ecosystem: Host-associated > Arthropoda: Insects > Digestive system > Gut ... | reverse complement strand
TGAGTGGACCCCGTTCCAGACTCACTACTACTCAGAAAATCTGGTAGCGCCGGGGATCGAACCCGGGACCTCTGTATCTGTAGCCAGAAACTCTGACCACTAGACCACAGAGGCGGTCACATGGGCTGCATACATCTATAATATCGTATTTTTATTGATTCCACTATAAATATACTCGTTATTTTCACGTCGCTTCTAGCTTTGTTTTGTTATTAATTTCGATTCGTAGAACAAATGATCTCTTAGTTACTTAACCAAAAGACAACCCCTTATCGAATTTCTGGAATATTTGTCGCTTCTTGGAATACTGTCTAGTGTTTCACGCGCAACTGTAATGTCCAGAAACACCGACTCATCCTATGCATGCACAGAACCAATTATTACGCTTCATACTATTTTGCATTAATAGTTTTACTTTTATTTATCTAATTCCCTTATCAGGGATTAAATTATTTCGTTCATAATTGTGCGTGATTTTCCAATTAACTGAATTGTGCTGCTGCATTTTTCCTCGTGTTTTGTTATTTTTGTGTATGTTATTTTTATGTATTAATGCTGATTTTTTAATTGGCCATTACGTCGTTGGTCGGTTCCAGTGAACGCGCGGTATAAGGCGTAATTCTGCGGCTGCTCGCTTGCTGGGGTTGCGGGTTCGAGGCAGGGGATATAGGTCCCAGGTCCCTGCGACGAGCTAATTACTCGTCCAGAGGAGTCTTACTGACTGTGTTACTTAGTTGTGTGTGATCTATAAACCTCAGTAATGAGGAGGCCACGACACGCGTTCGGCCGCAGCGTCACAGAAAAAAAAAATAGGTGTTTGAGTCAACACGAAACTTAAATTTGACATTCTGAGGACCGTGCATCGTGATATATTCTTACAGTAAAAGCCAAAAAGGTGCACTACTTCTCAACTTTATTTTGGTAAAGAACTCTACATGTTTCGGACAGACTTACTGTCCATCATCAGGAGTCTTAATACTGTATTCACAGCAGATGGTATTTGTCATACATTTCTGTTGACTGTCTGCTAGCGAGGTCGGAATGGAACTCGCTAGCTGACAGTCAACATAACTAGTATAACAAATACAACTTGCTGCGAATACAGTATAAAGACTCCTGATGATGGACAGTTGATCTGTCCGAAACATGTAGAGTTCTTTACCAAAATAAAGTTGAGAAATAGTACATCTTATTGGCTTTTATTATAAGAACGTGATTTAAAAATTTAACTGACTTATCGCTATAATTGATTAACTAGTTGAATCGCATTTTACAGACTTGCCTTACATCTAAATTTATTTAATTTCAGTAGTAATTATACACGTTCCACATGAATTAAGAGCCTGCGCCCAAACTGCTGCTATCTATAAGCAACGTAAATTGGTCGCGTATGCAGTAAATGTAAGTGCTGCACGTACCGAGAGGGGTGACTACAGAGTAAGGGAAATTGCTTTAGGGTGTCTTTTGGGAAATAACCCTAAAACTTTGAACTCAGGTTCTCACGACAGTGACGTAAGATTACTGTAGCTTGGGATGTGATGCCCTGTAATTTTGTAGGTTTGTTTTGGGGTTTCGGGGAAGCCCGCACTCTCTGCCTTCCAGGTAGGCAAGAACTTTTCCTCTAATGATAGGTACATCACGTACCTCCGATCCGTTTCTACCTATCTACCAAATTGCACCATGTCACGTCCAGTAATATAGCAAGCTTCAAATTTAAAAGTAGCAAAGGTGCAGTGGCATGAACAGAGTTAGATTCAAAATAAGCCTTTTCGACAACAGGAGGAGAAACTACAAAAAAAGATATATTTTTCGTCCCTGGAGAATGGAGCATTTCTTTTATATTTATTTCCTTCAGATTTGCTGTGGACTGCCCCTGAGTTGCTCCGTAGCCCTGCACTGCGCAAAATGGGCACCCAGCCGGCTGATGTCTACAGTTTTGGTATCATTATGCAGGAGGTGGTTGTTAGAGGAGAGCCGTTCTGTATGCTGTCTCTCAGCCCTGAAGGTACTGTCGTTACTATGGAGTAAATTATTCCCAGTTTGCTTGTTCTTATTTGTTTAAAATTAGATGGGAAATATGAGAGTAAACCCGGTAAGCCACAACCCTATTAGAGGCAGGGGTAGAATAGAAATAGAAAACCAGAAGATTTGCTGGAGAGACGAGTACATGTAATCTTTGTGGTATTAATAGGAGTAGTGTGGTAGTACTAAGGAAGAAGAATTGATAAATGATGGTAAGTGCACAGCGGATGTAATGAATGTGTTAAGCAGTAACCCGGTGTTATGTGGCACAGATGTATATAATTAAACACAACTGAGTAGGTTAATTGATTACTGTTAGATCGATAGACATCGGGTGGGTGGATGGATGGACGAACATAATGACTGATTAATTGGTTTATTGTTTGGTTGATTGAGTATTGATTGATTGATTGGTTGATTTATTGATTTATTGATTGATACATGCGAACATTCTGAAATGTCTGCACCTTCCATAGCAGAGGTTTTTCATTAACGGTTCACGTGAAGATAGTCCCATATACCCGTTATTGAACACTATCATAGAACATTTACATTACCATTAGATGCGTTTGAGAGGGAAACTTCAAAGAACAGAGACCTTTCGAAAGCAGCAGCTGCTCAGCTGGTCAAAAACTTCTTGTTTTTTGGAACTTCACAGAAGCCCTCCACTAGACGGTATCGAAGGAAAAAAAACATGACTACAGAACACAGCTTCATATCCTATTCCATTTACTTCTTTGTAATATTAACCTCATCTCTTCGACTAGTTCCTCTGCACTGTTTCTTCGTATGAATTTCTAAACCTAAGGTCTATCTGAATATTATTCTACAGTATATGACAAGACCTATATATTTCTTCTCAGGTTTTCGAGAGAAGTATTTTGATCTGTTTTTCTCTTCCCTTCATACCGCAACGATGTAATCCTTTTTAAATCACCATAACAAAACCAGGCGCAAAGCATAAAATTCTATTATGGCACATTCGATTTTACAGTTTTTTATATACGTTATTATTTTCTGTGTCCTTGGTGCGAATACTGTTCTCAGTACGCTGTTCCTAAACAATTCCAGTTTGTGCCCTACCTGTAATGCAACAAACTGAGTGTTTCTTTCGCACAGTAAAACAAATTATAACTTTTTATACTTTAATCTTTACAGCGTATGTTCTAGATTGCAGGAAGGAAGACGGCAACTTCCACACCGAATGATAGCGAACATCCCCACAGGTTATTCTGCTGTTCATTTGTAGGTCTTACACCTGGAACATGCACATCCAAAACAAGGTGCTATGCCTTTAGTGTTAAATGCTACATCCTTTTCATTGGTGATATAATTAACTAACGACCCACCTTATTGTTTCTTCCGTGTAAACGCAACATTTTCGCACCTGTACGCACGCCTGTCGGGCTGGGTCCCATGTCCCCTCGAATCACGATCCTTTTGCAAAGCTTCATCTCTCACGTTTGTCTGCAGATATCATCGAGAAGGTGAAGCGTCCTCCGCCGCTCATACGTCCTTCCGTGAGTAAAGGCGCCGCACCTCCCGAGGCCATCAACATCATGCGGCAATGCTGGGCCGAGCAGGCAGAAATGAGACCGGACTTCAACGCCGTTTACGACCTGTTCAAGAAACTCAACCACGGCAGGTAACGCTGTTTGATTAAGATTGTAATTTATGTGGGTGATCTTAATGGATTTGTTGCTATACTTCATATTTCTTCAGTTTAAATAACCTCCGGAGTAACCCTGTATCGAACACCCTTTATCTAGATGTCTCCGATATTGGGTATCGCTTATACTTTGTGCTATTCTCTAAATAAGTGGTTCCTCGCCTTCTCAAGAGCTCGAACCCGTTCATTTCCCAAACTATGTTGTCGCAATCATTTCAAAATGTATTTAAATAATTAACATGAAAATTGTTGTACAATAAAACGTAAATTTCGTCACGTGTGATGGAAATTTTCACACCGAAACAGTTATGGTTTTGTGCATAAAAACCACAATGTCATTAAGGTAGCCCATCACTCATTCATTCAAAGTGCTTTAAATCTATCAGTTTCTCGCACCCCTCACTGAGAACCACTGTTGTGAACAATCGTATCCTTCGTCCAGTTATTGTGCTTTGAAGAGAACAACAAGCTGCTTGAAGAGTCTGATTGCACTAAAGTGCAGTAACTTTTATTCTCCTGCAATCAAAGTCAGAGTAACAAAACACCGCAGTGGAGTTGCTCGCAATTTTATTAACATGTCGAAGAATACAGGTTTTAATCTCGGTACAGACTTCCGCTGTTGTGACAGATTTTTCGTGATTTTTCTCAGTCCCTCCATATGTATACGAGAATAATACAGCTACTATGAACAATACGAACTACAGCTCTTTCTTCCCTCATGTTTTCTAATTCATCTTTAACAGTCATAATGAAATTTGGCATTCATAAAATTTTCAATTACGAGAGATTCGTTAAATAGACCCAGAAGCCATACTTAAATCTACCTCTGATACATGACATATCTTTTAATATAAGCCCCAAATACGTAAAGGTTCAAAAAGTATTCAGTAGAATATAATCGTAGTAATTCAAATTCCTTGTTTATTATTTTCCAGGAAGGTAAATATCGTCGATACGATGTTCCAGATGTTGGAGAAGTATTCAAACAACCTGGAAGAACTAATTCGTGAACGAACTGAGCAATTGGACATGGAGAAGAAGAAGACGGAGCAGCTGCTGAACAGAATGCTTCCAAGGTACAGTATGTAGTGACAGCATGCGTCATGGTGTGTGTTGGTGTAGCTCTTCCTCTGGTATCCTCTTCACTACAGAAGACTTCAGGATATTAGTTCCAAAATTCTACACGGCACTAAACTCATTCCATTTACCTCCGATCCTTCTTAGTCGTACTTATCTCCTTAAGACCCATGCTATAAGGTCTATTATCCTCCAAGTTCCGCCTTATTTTCAAATTGACGTTTTTCAAGAAGTTTCACCCAAAAAATCTGTGCATTGTTTCCGTATTCATTCCAGCGACGTGCCCAACACATTATACCTTCCTAGATTTCATTATCCAAAAAATAATACGGGTCTTGCATAAATCATGACCTTCCTCATTATATCTTTTTCCTTAGTTCTTCTCTTCCTTCGTTTTAGGTTCTGAATATTTTTTTCCCCCCTAGCATATATATTTCCCTTCTCTCAAAGATACGATTTTCACTCCAATACAAATATCTTTGCAATTCTCAGTATGTTTTTCAAATGTGTTAAAGCAAATATATAGTTATACTTTCTTTCTTTCTTTCTATCGAAACATTATATCTTCTTGTGTATACACGTACATACACACACACACACACATATATATATATATATATATAATGAACAGTTTTTGTATCCTCTTATTATTGTATTCTCACGTATCATGTAATCATTGAAGTTTCATATATCAAAGTCAGAACAGAGGGACTACTGAAAAAATGCCTTGTTATGAAGCAGTAAAATAGTAGCACGATTTATTTATTACGCTTTTTTTACCAAGAAAAAAATCGTATGTAAACTATGTATGGAAACATTGTAGGTTCTGATGGCTGAATTCTTCCGCGATTTATTTACTCCACCTTCGGAGTCTCAAAGCAGTCTTGTACGGCTGACACCCTGGGAATGGTGTCGCATCAGTCTCCTTCACAACGTAGCTAGCTATCAGACAGACACTGCGTCATGTGTCAGAAGACCCGAATCTTCATCAATATCTCTCTGGGAGCCTCAAATTTGGTAGTGTATGTTTTCTTAGTTTGAAATTATTTCGAGTTGAAAACGTAAAACCTTTATTGAGCTCAAAGTTAATGCATAGATATAAGAGCTGCAGCTTTGGTTACCGGGCAGGTAAGCTTCTGTAAAAACAAAGAGGAATGCAACATCGATGTAGAGTAAAATACGTATGTCTTATGTTGATGGTGGTGGTGGTAGTGGCGGCTTAGCTGTGCTACCCGCTACCTCATTTCGATGCAAATGTTTTTGTAAACTTCACTACTTCCACCGTAACACTGCCACTGTTTCGTCGCATCCCCCGGCTTATTTTAGGGAACAGGGAATTGAAAAGAGAACTTGTATAAATACGTAGTTCTACTTTGCAGACTTTTCGTAAAACCCATTACACCGCCATTTGTATTATACTGTTATTCGTTCCTGCCAGTACAGTTGGAGAGTTGTAAACAAGAAATAGTAATCCTACAGTATCCGGTATACCAATGCCATATCTTCTATTGTGTGCGTCGACTAAGTTTAAAATTTATTTCAGAAGTTGTATTGAACAGCCATAAAGCGTGTTATTATAACTTCTGTACAAAACAAAATATATTCCTTACAAATCTGTAATTGAAAGGAACGAATATAAAAGAGATGCTGAGCAGAATTCAAAATATGATGCTTACTGCGTAGTTTTCTGCTTATACCGTCCCTTAGTAATGTTATTTTTGTCTTGTTTTGTTTTGCTTATGTAGGGGCCTACAAATTCCTTACATCAAATTTGTCGGTTATGGCAACAAAGACTCTTATCGTCACCATGTTTTTAACTGTTGAATTACAAACAATATTTCGTGTATAATGTGTGTATATTCAAGATCTATATCCGTACCACATTTTACCTGTCTCATGTAATGGTTTATTATTCACAGGCATCAAACACAGATCTAAAGAAAATATTCTCATGACTATCATCTTATTACATTACATTGTACAGAAATATTAGCGAAAAATTTCGCATACCTTTCCAAGGTCCCGTATCACAAAACACTTAATGACCTAAGGGAGCAGTGTTAGTATCGCTTTCGCCAAACCAGTGGGCTTGCCCATCATGTTCTTATTACGGATTGCAGGAAACTAAAATTATGATGCTGGGTGCCCTTCAGTGATACAGTGTTCCTGCCAACCAACTAATGCACTCAATAAAATACAATTGATGACAAGTATTAATCCCATGCATGTTTCGGCGCGAGGGTACCATCCTCAGGGAGTCTTTCAGATCAAAGGAATACAAGCCCAACACGCCAATCTTTGTATGCATCGCACTCTTGGGAATGATTAAAATTCTGAAAAACATGACATTGATAAACATAAAATTACAGTGTTGTGACAATGAAACTGTGTGACAGCCGCTCCAGGTACAAGTTCGTAGCTACGTACTTATTCTGTATGTTGTCTGTATACACACATCTGTCTGGAATATTGTAGTCTGAAGAGATCTCGTACAGATGAGCAGTGTTGAGGGTGTCGTGTCAGACGGTGTAGATTGCTGAGGTTGGCAACCCGGTGCCGAAACACGTAGGAAATTAACACTTGATATAAACCCTACTTTATTAAGTGCATTAGTTGATTGATACATTATTTATAATAATATGCATCGTAGGGATAACATGAAGTTCGTACACATTTTTTTTAAGTCAGGGAATGCATGCTATCATTCGTGCAGAATCTTTCTTCCAGGTTGCTATCCAAACATTTAAAGATTAAAATATACAGAACTATAATTTTGCCTGTTGTTTTGTATGGGTGTGAAATTTGGTCGCTCATGTTGAGGGAGGAACATAGGCTGAGGTTGTTAGAGAATAGGGTGTTGATGAGAATATTTGGGCCTAAGAGGGACGAGGTAACAGGGGAGTGGAGAAAACTACATAATGAGGAGCTTAATGATCTTTACTCCTCGCCCAATATTTTTCGGGTGATAAAATCGAGAAGAATGAGATAAGCGGGACATGTAGCACGTATGGGGGAGAGGAGAGGCGTCAACAGTATTTTGGTGGGGAAACCTGAGGGAAAGAGACCATGTGGGAGACCCACGCGTAGATGGAGGATAATATTAAGATGGATCTTCAGGAAGTGGGTTGTGGAGGTATGGACTGGATTGAGTTGGTTCATGATAGGGACAGGTGGCGGAAACTTGTGAATGCGGTAATGAACTTTCGGGTTCCATAAAATTTGGGGAGTTTCTTGACTAGCTCAAAGCCGGTTAGCTTCTTAAGGACTCTACTCCGTGGAGTAAGTAAGTAAATCCGTCATCTCTCTCCAAAAGTTTAAAAAGTGGATACACATATATATCGTGGTGATCTCAGACTTCTTTTCTCTCTCTCTCTCTCTCTCTCTGTTAAGAAGCGTACGCGAAAAATTTATTTTGAAGTTCCCTATCAAAGGGAGGCGATAATGAAAATCATGTCCGCATTACTAACTCTCCATCCTAGTCACATGGCCAGCCCATCATAATTGCTTAAATTTTATTAACCTAACTGTGCTAGGTTTACAAGACGTTGCTCATTATAAACCCTCACTTGTTAAATTTATCTTCTGTCATCCTTCTGAGGATAAGATATTTTTCCGGGTACTTGAATTTCCACCCTTGCATTGTACATTACTCCTGCAAAATAACAGCCCGCATTATGTATCCACTGGACCAATCAAGATTTCTGTGCTAAATTTGCAGCTCTGTTGCGGACAAACTGAAGATAGGGATGCCGGTGGATCCTGAGGACTTCCGAGAAGTAACGATCTACTTCTCAGATATCGTTGGTTTCACGACCATCTCCGCATATTCTACTCCGTTCGAAGTTGTTGATTTGCTTAATGACTTGTATACGTGCTTCGACGCCACAATCAACGCTTATAATGTGTACAAGGTAAGGTCATTTATTATTACTATTATTACTTTATGGTTCTTTATTACTATTTTTTTTTTTTATTCTTTTAGGCGGTTTTTATGGCATCAGGACTGACGTTCCGAGTCCCCGTGTAAAAACAAATATTTCGGTGGCAGCCATTGCTACTATGGAAGCCGAGACACTCTTCAAAACAGTGAATTTTATTTATTATTCAAGCGGTGTTGGGACGGACTATGTCTTTGTTCTGAGCGTAATTACACTCCGATAATAACTAAAATGTCATGTAGGCGTTGTCATGAAGAATAGGGATCTGCCATAGTTTAGGCCAGTGTTTCCCGATTTAATTTGGCCACGCAACCCTCTTCATATCGAAACTATTTTTTTTTGCTGTATCACTATTAAAATTTCACGTCAATATAAAAGGGAGTTGTCAAATAAATAAGGAAAGAAATTTTAAAAGTATGAGATGTCAACAAATTTAGTAATTGCACATACATGGAAGCAAAAATATCATTTTATGTATAGGAGATATGAACCTAGAAACCAAATACGTGTATGCTCTTCCATATCTAAATAAATATTTTCAAATGCGATTTTTTATTTACTGTAGTACTGCAAGAGGTGAGAAATATTTGAACAAATATTTCATTGTCAAATAAAAACGAAATTTAAGTTTTAATAATAATAATAATAATAATAAATTAACATTATTTATAACAGTGAATATGTGGGCCAGGTAGCTCAGTTGGTATAGCGACTGACTACGGAATGGACGGTCCAGGATCGAATCCCGGTGGGGACGAGATTTTCCGCCCGTCCAGACCGTCCTGGGGCTCACCCAGCCTTCTGTACAATGGGTACCGCGTCTTTCCCGGGGGTAGAGTCGGCCGGGGCGTGGGGCTGACCCCCCAGCCCCTTCTAGAGTGTCGAGGTCCTAGAAAGAGTAGAGCTATACCTCCACTCACCCTAAGGGCTTGCGTGGCCTATAAAAGGGTGAAAACCTGCCTATTACAGTGAATATTTCTCGTGGAAATCTGATTTTCACTTTGCCGAAAGTGGGAGTTAGGCGAAACACCCTTTTGGTACAACAGGTTTAGGCCGTTAGTCGGTAACTTCTCAAATCAGAGGCCAGTTCGACCCGCAGGCAGCTCACATGGGATTTTTAACAGATGAAATGGTACTGGGACAAGTTTTTCTCGACATATTTCTCTTTGACCCTGTTAGTTACCATTCCGCCACTGCTCCGCATTCGTATACATTAATTTGCCGCCAACGCCACATCAATCTGGATACTGATATCATCGCTACATAGACATTAAAAATCAACATGCTTACAAGTCTAAATGCTTAGGATTAGCTAGTTATTCTTTCGTTATTATATCGCCATGTAACAGCCACAGTTGTCGGCATTTGTGTGTACAGCAGCAAAGAGACAGCAAAAATGACATTCGAAGCAACTCATGTATAAGTGATTATTAAATTTAAAACCTTGACCGTAAAGTGATAATTAGCGTTCATATTGAATGAAATCATGACACCAAGTTTTCTCAAGGACTACAGTAATAATAATAATTCCTGTATTTGTGTTATTCTGCCCATTTTAAGCCCATTGATCAATAATGTTTCCTCCAACCGATATTCTTGCTATCTATGCTCGCAGATTGAGACCATAGGAGATGCCTATATGGTGGTAGGAGGGCTTCCAGTTCGAATCCCAGATCATGCTGATCAGATAGCAACAATGGCGCTAGACTTGTTACATCAAAGTGGCCGTTTCAAAATACGACACTTACCATACACTCCCCTGCGCCTTCGAATTGGGTTGCACACAGGTACTTGGATTTCACTTTTTGAAATTTTCAGTATCTTATCATCTTTTACTGCTGCATCAAGAAGGTAGAGACTGGAAACACAATACACTGCAATGAATCCGGACACTGCCCAAGGCCCGAAATGTGTTTAATATCACTAAGTGTACTCCAACCTTCATTCAGTCACCACGAAAGATGGAAGTAATTAACTCATAAAATTTTGTTTAGACACCTAAAATAAGGAGCGTACTTGGAGCATGTGATCCGAAATTCGTCAATAAAATATATTTTATCACAATATGTTACAAACACATAAACTGGATTAAAGTGGCTCACGATACGGCCCTACAAGGCGCTGTTCTGATAGTGAAGACAGACTTAACGCTTGCATAAACTACTATCCGAAAGAGTAATTACCATACGTCTGAACAAGACACCGTACTGTGCAGTTTTGATTTAGTTATGCAACTGATTGTTACTTTACGTGCTAGATAATTAATTTTTTAGAACAGATATAACAATACGCCCCACGTAATCACATATTAAACTTCGACAATTAGTTGACTTGTCAAGGTAATGTACCCCGTGTATTGTTCGCAGGCCCGTGTTGTGCAGGTGTTGTGGGCCTCACAATGCCACGATACTGCTTGTTCGGGGACACGGTCAACACTGCATCCAGGATGGAGTCAACAGGTGAGGGAAGACAAGGGTAACCCCAGACAAGCTGTCTGATTTTTCCGGATACTGCAAGAGTATGATTCACTCAACGTAATTTATGGGCGTCAAATAAAGTGAACGCAAAAGGGAGAGGCTGTGTCAGTCAGTGCGCATGTTTTATTATTCATGGCTCAGTCACGGATTAACATTCGTAGCGGCTGAATCAGTGTTAACATGAAACGAATCAATATATCACCAGCTTGACTGTAAATAATGGGAAATTGTTAAATGTGTCATGTACTGATAATTGTAAGGCACAAAGACTGGAGAAGAAGCACAGGAATATTCCGCTGCCATTGCGTTATATTGCTTAAATACGAGTATGTGCAAAACAGTGAGTACGAATAAAAGGCAAGAGCTATGATATCTAAATGGTTAAGTACTCCACTGGCGTGTGCAGTTTCCGGTTCTGATCCCATGTATTTAAACTATCAGACATAACCTCGGGGGTTCGAACCGCGTTCCGATTGGGTATCCCACCTCAGTAGTTTGAACGGCCATTATATTGACTTTACTGGTGCAATGGAATTAAATTTTACAGCCGAAGGTAGCTTCCGTACCACACATACTAGTTCGTAAGAACATTGGCACTTCGGTTCAGTGAGGTAAACACACTTAATATGATGGCGTAAGCATTTTTTACTTGCTAGATCCAAACATTCAGTGATACAAGATTTAAGCACATGTTACACCATGTTAAGGATCACAGGATGAGGGTTGAGCTTGTGGATTGGACTCATGTGGCTCGTAACAGGGTTCCTGCCAAAACCTTAGTTAAACTTCTTTTTCAGTAATTGTCGGCGTTGACAGCTGAGCGAGGCTCAGCTTCATGCTGTTGTCAGGACGAGAAGGTTCAAAGTTGTTAAAACAGGCTTTTATTTGTTAAAAGAAGTTCATATCTCTTGTCCCTACTGAAAAACTATGAGTGTCGTCCCTCATGTGGCCAAGACTTTTGTCGCCCTTTGGCTGATCCCTAGGGAAATTTAATGACCGTGTTCGTAATAGTCTAACACTGGACCCTATTCTTAGCCAGAGAATCCAGTTCACACAATTAAGTTCTCTGGGCCGTGAGGCCCTATCTATCTTAATGTTATCATGCATTTCGTTAAGACACCCTGCTCGGGTACAAGTTTACCGACGTTCCAGAGAACCTTGCTATCTCTGTCATCAGTGACGGTAGGCGTCTACCAAGCTACGTGGTGTAACATCGCAAAAGACCTCTTGAACCATGGGTAATGTGTTACAGGAACCGCATGGCGAATTCATCTGTCACAAGCGACGAAGGAACAACTTGATAAGGTGGGGAGGTTCCAACTGGAGTACCGCGGTGAGATTGACGTCAAGGGTAAAGGTAAAATGCATACGTACTGGCTGCTGGGTAAAGCCGGTTTCGAGAAGCAGCTACCAACTCCACCACCCATAGAGTGAGTACAGTGTATACTTTAGCATTTGCTTTTGCAGAAGGCTTGCCATTTTTAGCCAGACGAACTCTTGTAGTGGTTCTTAGGAATCCTTCGTTAATTATATTAATTTTCTTGGAGAAAATTGTATAATTACCAACTTAAATGTACAGTCTATTGACACTGTTATAAAACTGAGTACACATTAGGATACTACTAAAAACTAAACTAAATTCCGTGGCCTTAGTCCGCACGCGAACTATACCGACAGAGCGGCCGCCGCCGGTAGGCGAAGTTAGTGCCAACTTTTGCGGATAGAGGGGTGTCACGTGGTCAGCGCAACGGGTCCCCACAGCC
>Ga0123352_10013529_pt1 | contig 12947 bp, 6 predicted proteins | sample TergutLab28metaG_FD_89700 | JGI IMG/M metagenome (GOLD analysis project Ga0123352, IMG submission 89700) | Labiotermes labralis P1 segment gut microbial communities from Petit-Saut dam, French Guiana - Lab288 P1 | ecosystem: Host-associated > Arthropoda: Insects > Digestive system > Gut ... | reverse complement strand
CCAATTTAAATGGACTAGTCCGTTTCGCTGAAAGACTAAATCTGGTTTCTGCGCGTGTGCCATCACGTTTCAAACGTGCTGTACCGCTAGCAAAATACGGTACGAAAAAGATCAGTATGTCACGGATTCTAAGTCTACATGCAATTTCATAGCATTCACAGTTCAGACGGTACAGTGACTAGGCTACAGGCGGGGTTAGTGTCAGGCAAAAGTAAGAGATATTCTCAGCTCTGAAACGTCCAAACCGACTCGGAGGCTCACCCAACTTCATAAATAATGGGTGCTGATTAGGAAATAAACAATGGGTGCCGAGTAGGAATTTCCCCGGGAGTAAAGAGACAAGGAGAGAAGGTGACAACTTTTGCCCATCTAGTGTTGAGATTAAGAAGCAGTGGAGCTGTACCTCCACCGCCGCTAAACCTCCATGGCGTGTACAGGTAAAGCTGTACCTCTTCATGGTGATTATCTATGAAAACCGCACACGAACAAGAAGCAAATGGATGAAGTATTCAAAATTGCAAACAACCATATCCCAGCCCTGTTATTTAGAATGTTGTTCATGTTAAATTTCATGAAAATTCCAAACATGGGTAGAATAATATTAGGTTGTAAGACACAACATGCAAGTGTATACGATATTACAAGTACTACGCAGTCTTCAAAGATCCATCATCACAGGGGGTTTCACCGAGCTACTAAGTACGACGTCACACGTGTTGCTGGCAAAACTTCGGGAGGTCTAAACTGTAACGATGTGCAAAGGAGGTGGACGAACCTTTTTCAGCACGCGTGTCCAAACTGTCTACAAATATAGAAGAAATACTTTCGCTACCCCATGGGAATTTTGAAGAACACAATAAGTTCTAGGAGCGTCCCACAACTATGATTAAACATTGCATTATTAATGTGTATTGAAATTATATTGTATAATTAATGCTTAGTATAATTATTATATTATATTTCTAATAAAGCCCTTCTAGAGGAATACGATAAAGAAATAAAATGTGGTAGTAAATGGGGCAGCTAGTACTTCTGTTTGAAAAGAAGGCTAGAACATTCTGTCCAATAGTTGAAAAAGGAAGACCAACTTGATGTCACTTGCTATTTTTATTTCACTTGTAATGCGCTCAACATGTTTCGGACATTAATATATCCATCACCAGGAGCTTGCGACTATTCTGTTGAATTACCACATTGGTCGTATTGTTCTCGGTTCGATGTGTGTTGGAGTTTTGGTGTGGTTGGGTTGGAGTGGTATCCGTGTTGCAGGCTGAAGCACAACTAAAGCATAACTAATTACCATTTTGTGTTTCAGCCTGTAACACGGATACCACTCCAACCCAACCACACCGAAACACCAACACACATCGAACCAAGAACACACGACCAATGTGGTAATTCAGCAGCACAGTCGTAAGCTCCTGATGATGGATATATTAATGTCCGAAACATGTTGAGCGCATTAGAAGTGAAATAAAAATAGCAAGTGACATCAAGTTGGTCTTTTGTTTTCAACTACAGTGTGTACCACTCGGTACCAAACCCGGCATTTCTTTAATAATTTTATCACTAATGACGATATTGCAACGAAATTTGAAGCGGACTACAGACACATTCCTCTTCATTTCTCACACAACGAAAGTATTCCCGTTCAAATTTCGTTGCAATATCTTCATTGGTGTAAGAATTATTAACAAATGTTGGGTTCGGTAGCGAGTGGGACACCCTGTATTACAATGATGCACAGTCCAATAAATATAAGATTCTTTCCAATGTCACATATTCGCCCAGTCACCGCCAGGCTGGCGCCAGTCTATACTTTGCACCGCTCCCGATTTGAGTAAAAATAATTCATTCGCAGTTTTATTTGGTAGCAATGGTAATTCATATGCAGTCTCTACGCAGTCAGATATGCGTATATACACATATTCTTCACAATATAAAGACGCTGGTCGGAAAAAAAAAATATTGGGACAGCAGTGAACGCCGCCTGCCAAGGAAATGTTTTCGCTTGCCATTTTGGACACGCGTGCCACAGATTCGGCAGCCCTGATGTTCTTACTCAGTTTTACCGTAACCTCTCACCTGATTACTGCAACCGAATCCCATATGACGGGCAGACATAAACGTTCTGAAGACGTTCGCGATGTCAGCAACCGTCATATTCATAGCACGTTCAAAATACGGGTCTTAGGCTGCAGAGCAATAAAATGAGTACAGGGCAGCCTGTCACTAATCAAACAGCATCGCGTTATATTGGAAGCGCCGAATTTGGTAACTGATTAATTTGCATAAGTCAATAATGTAAAAACTGGGGTGGCAGATTTATGTATATCGAACAGCAGTTTCATTATAACATGAACTTCAAATTTTGAATACGGTTTTTGTCGAAAAACTGATTCTACCCTTACACACTTACTACATACACGTCAACGGCATACAAATGAAAGCAAATGGTGATCACGTCAGGAGGATATTATGGCATGTTCTGGTCAGCTGCGTACAGTCTTACACAGAACGTTGTCCAGAGAAGGATATTATGGCATGTTCTGGTCAGCTGGGTACAGTCTCACACAGAACGTTGTCCAGAGAAGGATATTATGGCATGTTCTGGTCAGCTGGGTACAGTCTCACACAGAACGTTGTCCAGAGAAGTGTCTACCTACACTTAACTCACTCTTCTTCTGTTTGTTGCAGAATATTTTGATACATAAAATAAACGTTCAAGTTACGCAGTTAATCTTTACGCTTTCATGGCAACTAAATTCAATAAAGTCTTCCCTCGAGCTGACAGCCGCTTCAGTTTTGGTTAATTCAAGCGTCTCCTTTCTTAATCTGTTGCTGCCATCATAATGAAACTTTAAGTAAAAATTTCCTTGGCATATGTGAGTTCAATGTTTTCTGAAGATTTTTGAATGTTTTCAATACATTAGTTGCACCACATGTAACTCATATGCTAGGAATATAATTAGTAAAGAAAATGTACATATGCAATGCAGGATAGATTATTCTGGGATATTTTTATAGTTTTAATAAATCTAATTAACATAATTCTAATTTATAAAAAAATGAAACAAACCTAACATACGTACATTAACTTATATGTTATGTCTTGTGATCAAAACAGACCCTGAAGATGGAGCATGGAGAAATGGCGAAACGCTTTGCGGTATGTGCACACTGGACGGCATCGTACTGAATGGAAGGCCACACGGCACAGCGACGAGTTACTGCGCATGTCAAACGTCACGTGACTCCGTCCAATGACAAGCACTGCACGCAGCGGTGTGCGGTGATTGCGTTTCGGTCTGGGCGCTTTGGAGAAGACAGGAGAGGCAATGTATGTAGAACGTAACATGGAGGCCCGTTAGTGCAACCATTGTTGAAGTGGCAAACATGAAGTGTTTCATATTCTAAGAGTGTGTTTGTAGCCATATGTATCCAACATGCAATGCGCATGCGCCATATTGTCATTTGTGGCCTGCCGCGCTCTGCAATATTTTTCCACATTATCTCAAAAACGGCAAATTCTTCGAAAAATTAAAGTTACTGAACACAAATGTGTTTTTTGATTTTTCTCTACAACTTTTATCAGAAACATTTCTGATTCTAAGAAGAAATGAGCGATATTTGATCAAAAATGTATTTTGGTCTTCTTGTAAAGTGACCGTTATTCTTGTCCGATTTTAATGAAAACTGAATTTTTTCGACAGATTTTTCGAAAAAAAAAAATTCAAATACCAAATTTCATGAAAATCCGTTCAGGGGGAACCGAGTTCTATGCAGACGGAAGGACAGATGGAGAGACGGACATGACGAAGCTAATAGTCGCTTTCCGAAATTTTGCGATCGCGCCTAAAAACTGCCTGGTCTTCAAATAAGTCCACATATTGGTCTAAAGAACGACATATCCCCGTACAGACATTATGTACCCAGAATTTTCGTTCTCTCCTTTCGCCCTTTGTTCTTCCACGCTTAGCAAACACATAATCACTATTATAACTTCTTTTATCTATCCAACTGAATGAACAACTAGATTGTTCTAGAAAAATGTTAAAATTTACATTAAAATGCTCCTACATGTTTCGGTTTAACAAACCATCATCAGGGAGCTTACTGTTGTGCTTAGCTAAAGTTACACGCACTGTACATACCAATAACGACTGGATAAATATGCAGCCACAAGGCCGAAATGATTCATAACAACGTTTTTAACTATTTTAATAATTGTAACTTCAGCTAAGCACAACAATAAGCTCCCTGATGATGGTTTGTTAAACCGAAACATGTAGGAGCATTTTAATATAAATCTTAATGTAAGTTTTAATATTTTTCTAGAACAATCTACTTGTGCATTTAGTTGAACAAATAAAGACGTGATAATATCAAGATGCATGGTGAAACTGTGAACATATTCACTATTTCTACTCCCTAATTGTTCATGCTGTTCACTAATCAGCAAACCTGTAATCAAGTGACCGTCAGACCGTGCGCGGTAAATCTGATGACAGCGGGAGTACGGAATGCATACATTCCGACGCATGCGATACACGCGTCCTGTTCGATGTATTTCAGTGTGCGATGTTAATAATGTGGCATGCGTTGAATGTACGTTTGCAGTTGGTGGTGGTAACCCTAGCGTGTTACTTATTTATCTGCACGTTTCAAAATCGCATTGTAGTTCACATATCCTTGCATCTGTTAATGGTTCGTAACACGATAAGATTTTACGGTGAGAAGATGTTAATATATCGTCCAAATCCGAGCTGGAGAAACACCCTTTGTCGGCCACCCGCCACTGCTTATTCACATATTTACAGCTTCCCTCCATATTTGAGGCCGTTCATCCAACTTGGGAATGAAGAAAGTTACATAATGAGGAGCGTTATGATCTGTATTACTTACCAAATATTATTCGGATGAACAGATTAAGAATAATCAAATGGTCGGGGTTTGTAGCATGTTAGGTGCGAGGGTAGGTGCATACAGAGTTTCGGTGGGGAAACCTGAGGAAAAAAACACATGGAAGATCTAGGTATAGATGGGAGGATATTACAATGAGTCTCCAAGAAGTGGGATGGGGGACAACGACTTGACTCCTGTGGCTCAGGATAGGAATATAAGGCGGGCTGTTTTGAATGCGGTGATGAACCTTCGCGTTTCACAAAATGCGGGGAAATTTTTGATTACCTGAGGACCTGTTAGCTTCTCAGGAAGGACTCAGATTCATGAATTTATTTAGTTGGTTGGTTAGTTTGTTCCCTTGCATTTCTTATGTAGGTATATTTCTCATTTTAAGCAAAAAAAAATTCTTAGTAATGTACTCCTTCACCACGATTGTCTTTCATCACTCATCTTAAAATGCTGTTAATTTGTTAGATGTTACGATAAACCGTAGAGCGTATTACGGAGCAGGACATACAACAAACAGAAAGCACAATATAACACGAGATATGAGCGACAGCATGCATTTCATTTATCAATACTTAGCTATAAACGTAACATTACTGTGCAACTCACGTTCTTTAGCAGTGCTAAAGGCCTCAAGAATTACGTCACGATTTAGTCTGCCGCCAAGGGACAAGGTCGAGTACACTGTATCAGAACAATATTTCTCATACTTCTTCCGGATTGGAGCCCCTTTCGAAATGAAACGAATCGTGACGTAACACTACATCTGTTGCACAAAAAAAAAAATCAAAAACTAAACGCGGTGGGCGACCTTTATGCTAGTGAGATATCAGACAAAGGTCTCGTGGAACACATTCCTTTTGTAGGTAGGTTTTCACCCTTTTTATAGGCCACGAAGGCCCTTAGGGTGAGTAGAGGTATAGTGCTACTCTTTCTAGGAACTCGGCACTATATATGGGGCTGGGGGGGTCAGGCCCACGCTCCGGCCGCCTCTAACCCCGGGAAAGACCCGGCACTGCTTATATGTATGCATGAAAGAAATACCATAAAGCTCCATGTACAAGTCTTCCTGAGGATGAACACTTGGATGTTCGAAACATGTCGAAGACACTATAATTAAATTAAAATATTAATGCAAAAAGTGTGCACTTTGTTGGTTTTCATTACGTACGAGTAAAGTGACCCCATTACAGGTCCGGTGTGGCCCAGAGGGGGGGTAGAGTTATAGTTCTACTCTTCCATCACCGTGGCACTAGAAGGGGGTGAGTGGTCAGCAGCACGCCCCGGCCGCACTTTAACCCCGGGAAAGACATGTTACCCATTTTACAGGAGGCTGGGTGGGCGCCAGGGCCGCTCTGGACGGGCGGAAAACCTCGTCCCCACCGGGATTCGATCCCGAAACGTCCAGTCCGTAGCTCAGTTGCTATACCGACTGAGCTACCCGGCCCGCACATTCCTTTTGCAACAGCAATAATCCTTTGACTTAAATTTGCGACTTCTTTCGTTTCATAACCAAATATCAAAACTCCATTTGGTTCCCTTCTTGAAGCAATAGGCTGGACATCAGCAGGCTAGGTTAAGTGCAGTCTGCAAATGGCGACGTAAGTTCAACGTATCGCGATCAAGCGACTTACTACTTTTCTTAAAGACACGATATTACTAATTTACGAATTCTGAAAACTTAAATTTCTTAACTATAGAAGGTATCCTCGGATCCCCCAGAAAATTCACGGCTCCAGGAAGCACAGTTTGGAAACTACTGTAGTAAAAATATACAGTAAAATTCAACTGGGCTTAAATTAATTAACCTGTATACCATAAAGTTTATGGTAGACCAGAAATATAGCGCCACGAATCCTTAACTGAAAACAGTCAAAGATCGTACCTTGAGGCACACGCCACAACATAAGATAGTTACGCCTTAGCACATGTTGTGCATTTATTAACCCTGTTGTAATAACAGCCAACCGTTAATATTCTTTACTGAAGGCACGAGATATTAATGAGTTTCAAGGGAAATTTAAAGGAGGCTATAAATGTTGCGTAAATTGTTTGGATTACACCCCTGTGTTGTTGGGGCAGGTTCCGCGCATTGAAATGCATTCGCATTTGCTCCCCGTACCTACAGCTGCCAAGATGCATTGCTAAAGAGTAACTATTTTCATTTGCAAGGACTTAATGCCGCAGATTGAAGAGAAATAAACCAGTACGGTAACCCTATAGGAGACATGCGGACTACGAGTGAGAGAGTCTATTAATTAACAAAATTAATTAAAGGAGGAAACTTAAGAGTCGTAAAACATAACTCAACCCCTTCCTACTTCGCAAACTCGTCTCATCACAAAAAATAGAACCAGAGAAACTTTTAAGCAATTTTCTTGGTTCCTTCTCCACACTTCGATTTCTCCCAAGCCAGCCATATTCTAACTTCGCTTGTAACCACAACACCGGATATATAAGTACAAGGCAGGGTCTCGCAAACCGCGAGAGGTAAGAAGTCTGCGATTTGGGCACCAATTGCCAAATTGCACTCTGGCCAAGAACTGGGCACCTTGCTGCAGTGAAGATAACGCACAATTTACTGATTTCGTTCAGTTCAATCATACCGAAGTGTCTACTGATCCGATGATTCTCTCACTGACCAACAACAACGTTAAAAGAGATAAGAGTGATCAACAGAAAGGGAAGTATATAGAAGTGGTCGTGGCCTACTCTAAAGCACTGCTCTTGCACATGACTATGGTGACTGCGGACCAAAGAATAGCACTTCAGTCAGATGGCAAGGATGCAAACCAGCAGCCTCCCCTCGCCAGCTACGCTGTTTCTCTATGCAGGAAATTTCGTGGACAAGGACAAACTCTAAATAAATATTCTACTAGGTTTTGTATGTGGTCTGTCAGCTCTTCCAAAAAGTTCAATACATTTTAACATTTCACGACGCGGAATGGTACCTCAAATTAGGCCCTGACAGCGCCCGTCAGCACCCTTCTCAGGTCTTGTATTAATCATCCCACAACAGTACGTTACGTAATCTGGGTTACTACTGATAGGGTCGCTAAACAAACAGACACTAGGAGAATTCAGGATTTCACAGTGGTGTGGTCGAGGACTCATTTCTTCTGGGACATGATACCACGGATCTCCAGACTCTTGAAAACAAAGGCACTATGCTCCTTCGATATGTCGGGAGTAGATTACCCAGTGGTGCGGCGTCATACGCCAGAAGATTTGAATCCTCAAAACAAAAACAAGAAGTAAATACATAAATACATAGATACACATCCGTAAGGTCTCCTAACTCAAAATCATCCCTGACTTTTTGCGTCTGAGAGAAATCACAAAAGCATCAGTCAGGATAAACGTTACACCGGCCGAGTTTCAAACCGGAAACGTTCCGAATGCAAGTGTAGAGAGTTGCTGTTAAAACAAACCGATCGGTTTTGCGTAAGATCGACAAGGCGAATGCACGATTAAAAGGTCCGCCAATTCTCGTTTCAGCTTCGAGATTGGTCGTTGTATTTAGACAATATTTCGTATCGAAAGTTAATTCCAAAAGTCTTAGTAAAAATTTTATAAGTATCTGTCAAATAAAACCTCCCCACTTCAAATTAAATATAAAATAAGCCTATTATTTCTCTCAATAACAGTTCATCGTACAAAAATTTTCTCAGATGACGCAAACATCTATGTCACTAATTACCCACAAGGTTTACTTGAAACTTTTATTGACGTGATTCACAGACAACAAATTACAAGGTGAGTAACGTCTGATTCTGACATGTCGTGCGATTAGCTTCGCAACTACGTATTTTATTAGTAAGAAATGAACATCAATGCATTTTAGTGCATAAAGACGTCGCAAAGGATAGGTCTGCCAAAATAATGTGTTTTTATCGGGTCTTGATACGCCTACATTCGACAAAAAAATGGGTAAGGTAAAAAGGAAATGGAGTAATAATACAACTTGCATGTTCGTATTGCACATTACAGTAGTACTATTTGTGTGATGACATGGGCACAAGATGAAGCACGAACTGCTAAGAGAAAAAGTCCACATCCTGGCTAGACATCCTCTTGAAAAAAGGTCATTAGTGACGCTAAAAATGGGATCAGTTCCTTTGAACATACTTTTCACTCTGTGTAAAGCGGTAAATGAAAATACCTCCCTAACAGGCCTGAGCTTTAGATAATTATGTTAACTGTAGTATAAGATTCAATAACTTGCAGCGGCAAGAAATGAACATACGTGGCTGGGAAACTGAATCAGTGACAGGTTTCTGTGATGCGACTTCATTACACGGGGGATTTTTGTAAGGTTAGAAATTCCGTTGTTCTACCATATAATTATTATGTAAATAAATAATCAACACAAGTAAGTATATATATATATCACTTAATGCAAGATGTTTCGACCTTTAAAAGGTCATCATAAGATTAAATTACTTGCTATAAAACATAAAAATGACGTACGTACTTGCATTTTCGTAGGACCGAGATATCAGTTTCACAAGTCATATTTCCATGCCGCAGTTAAATACGGGCCAATAATTAAAATGGTTTTCTTTTCGGTATACCGTACTGCTGGAGACGTACTTGGGATATTAATTTCCACGTTCTAATTATCAAGCCACACTGAATTGCAACATATAAACATGATTTGTAACACTCAGATCTCAATTCTACGAAAAAGCGGTTACGCATCCCTGCCATGTTTTGTAACAAGTGTTTTAGCCTGATAATAGCCTTTTAATGGGCGAAACATGTTGCAGTAAATAATATATACTTAGCTGTGTTGAATGTCTGTTTAAGTAATAACACAAGGGAAAATATTATTTGATTAGGACTGCATCTACTGATGCTTAGCACATACTTAGTATCACCACGAGGAAACAAAACATCAAACATCCAACACAATTCTTGCCTCGAATAAACTATAAGAACAACAGCAGTAGCATATTTTAATGCAAAAAACTTCAGATTTTACCTATCATATGGATTTTATTGCTATACTGAATTCTGTATACACATTATCATACGTGACAAAATTCGCAAAAAGGGGTCCCTTTACTCGGGAATTATCTTTCTTAGGTTAAACTTTGTACTAAATACCTGAACAAGTTCTTAGCATAGACCGCAACAGAAATTATTCTAGTAAAGGCATTAAATTATTGTACAGGATTTAAGTTGTGTCAGACTGAACAAAACTTTGTCATTAACTAGTAAAACGGGTTTGTATCCGTAAAGATTCCATAAACACCTAGTATCGGCTTTCTGAACAGTTTGTTAATAGATATATCGCGGAGCCTGACGAAATGAATCAAGAATCGAACATTTAAATTGCTTAAGACAATGACGATATTAACACACAAAAACATAAAGGACGCACCATGTTCAGTGAAACAAAACACGCGCTGTTGCAGTACGGTAACAGCGCTTGCTGCTTACAACTCTAAACAAATGCGCACAAAATATTTCAGATAAGAAAAAACAACAGAAACGGTAAACGGTGCCTTAATTCAAACTATGGCACATAATAAGCAGGGCAATATTTGGAAAACCCTGTCTTAGTCCACAAAGTTCAGTACACAGGCAGGACGAAGGGTTAAAAGTCCCTGGGAGAGGAAGCAGGCAAGGGTTCAAGAGCCAATTAACACCAGGAATAGACAGCAATAAAAAAGGGGAGAAGCGGTGAATGATATCCTGCTGCTACAGTAGGATTTCATGTTGTTGTTACTTTATTAGCGATTTCTTTCAATTAGCTAATTAAAATTTAATTATATCTTATTTACAGGTATATCAACATCGTCTTATTTCACTACGAGGACGTCTATGCAGGACTGCCATGACGAAAAAGTTTCAGACAGCAGGTGTGAAAGGCGTACACTAAGATGAACATATATTTTGAAAATAGCCCACGCTGCGTGCGACTTCATGAAACTCACTGACATTGATGTTCATGTATTCTTAATCCATATATACTGTACCGCTGTTTGTGACAACCAGAGACATAAAATGCTTGTCCTTCTACTTAATTAGAATATATGCTACAGGTATATGCGAAATTTAACGTTCATAGGTCCGTGCATCGCTAATATATTCGCAGAGTACAATGCAACGTTTCGCAATTTATTTATTTCTGTAAGACGCTGTACATGTTTCAGACGGGTTTCCCGTCCATGATCAGGAGCTCAAAACTGCACATACAGCGTCACGTATTTGCCAGACCAATACTGCTACCTGCTGCTAGCCTGGCCGAGTCAGGCTAGCAGCAGCTCCTGATGATGGACAGAAAAACCGTCTGAAATATGTAGAACGTCTTACAGAAATAAATAAATTGCGAAACGTTGCATCTCGTTGGTTGTACTCTGCGAATGTATGTGTGAAAATTTGTTTAAACAAAAGTTTTATATATATACATACATACATACATACATAGTCATGTGTTCTTGTATTCATTCAAGCAATGAAAATTCAATTTTGAGTTTCTTTCAGAGTACAGGAAGAGTGCAGAATCAAAGCCTTCCAGACAAAATTTAATGGGGTTACATTAAGTTCACCCCATACAGGCCATGGAAACACAGTGGGGTCGTACAGGTATAGCTCTACTCTTTCGTTAACATCAGAGTTAGATGAGGGTGGGTGGACAACACCACGCCCCGGCCACTTTACCCCCGGGAAAGAGATCTGGTATTCATTTTAAAGCAGGCTCGGTGGGCCCCAGGGCCGGTCTGAATAAGGTGCTGAAAATCTCGCCCCATCCTGGATTCGATACCCGCATCGTAGCCAGCTACTATACCGAATACGCTAACCCGGACCTTATGTAACGTAAATGCGTGAAGCTGGTTTGGTGCTAAAACTTTACGACGTACCGAATTTCATTATACGAATTTCATGAAAATATGCGCATTAAAAAAGCATTAGTATGTAAGTGAAGTGATGGTGTCGACCACTGTCGTTATTCACTCGTGATCAGCGTCAAGTTTCTGTCCTGTAGGCCGACATATGGAAATAAGACGAAGAAAAAACGTACAGTATATCTGCTCCAAATTGGCGAGCGACCAGCGCCCACTTGTAAAGTCAAATTCAGCCGCCAGTTTAGCCACAACGATCTGTAGCGACCATGAGCCTGGCGCAGACTAAGCAATAATGACCTTCATACTGAACAATCGTCACCACGTGTTATTAAACCAAGGATGCGGGTCGTCTACTTCATACTTACTGCTATCCTGGTTCATCACCATACTCATCACACTCTTCAGTGTAACTGTAGAAAACCCTTACTCTACCCTTATTTACAAGTGCCCCTTGAGATGTCTTAAGTCAGCCATGAAACCCAGCATGGAATTATTTCTTGTGCACATCCCACAGAATCATTTATTACCAAAGAATTTATTGAAGGTACAAGCAATGAAAAGAAACGCCGGTCAAGGTATTAGTAGTGTGTTCAGGCAAACAGGGTCAACACACCAATGGTCATAAACCTGATCCAATGAAACCGTCCTGCCCACACTGAAACGACTCACTTCGTTTTATGGTGGCCCTCTTATACTCGAGGTAGAATCAGACAAATGAAACCTTCCTCCCACAGGTCATGACGCCATGATTCCATCAAACGTAAGTTTGTTTATTGTGTGTTTCTATTAGTTTAATGTGTTGCAAGAACTGGATTTACGTCAAACATTTTAACTTGAATAAGCAAAGTGTACGAGCAAGGGTTAATATGAAATGGAGGGCTTATTGCTGAACCTGTATTACCACTAATAGCCTTGACAATCACGGGTGATGTCAGGTGGAAGTGTGGGTATACACATACCTTAACCTTTTAAAGCCTACTGGTTACGTTATGCACCAACAAGTTTAACATTCAACAACTGTACGCTCTGCCCACACTGTATTTATGTGTTTTGTATTTATCTGAGAACAAACAGCGACCTGTGCCACTTACATCATAAACTGATTGATTTTTATAACCAAGATGAAAAGTGTTTATTGTGCGGTACGGACTGGGCCTTAAAAAAGAGCAGCCTGCGCTTCGT
>Ga0123352_10013528_pt1 | contig 12947 bp, 4 predicted proteins | sample TergutLab28metaG_FD_89700 | JGI IMG/M metagenome (GOLD analysis project Ga0123352, IMG submission 89700) | Labiotermes labralis P1 segment gut microbial communities from Petit-Saut dam, French Guiana - Lab288 P1 | ecosystem: Host-associated > Arthropoda: Insects > Digestive system > Gut ... | reverse complement strand
TATAAAAATGTTTTGATGACCCTCCGTGAAAGTGTGCGATGAAGGAGACCAGACATGTGGAAGAATGCCTCATGGATTCTTCATCACAACAACGCGCCAGCACACAATGCGCTATCTGTGAAGAGGTATTTGGCAAAAAACAACATTCCAGTGATGGAACATCCACTGTACTCTCCGGACCTAGCACCGTGCGACTTTTTTCTCTTCCCGAAAATCAAGTCTGCACTCAAAGGAACCAGGTTCGAGTCCGTGGAAGCAGTGAAAGCAAAAGCGACGCAACTCTTGAACAGCTTAACACAAGATGACCTGCAGCACTGCTTCCAACAGTGGAAAATTCGCATGAAGCAGTGTAGGGATCGGGGAGGGGACTACATTGAAGGGGATAACATTTCGATTGTCTGATTTTTTTTCAATATTGCCACACCTCATATGCTTAACATCACAGTGAACATGCAGCTTGTCACTTATTTCACAAAAGTGTAGATGTTTGTGAAAACATTAATTCATTAATAAGCTTATACTGCCTTCAATGTAATGAAATTTCATTGTAACAAACATAATCTGTCCCATAAAATTGTCATACTGTCATTTTTACAGTAGTACCTTCTGCAAGTTGTGTCATGGTTGAAAAAATTAATTTTTGGTATGAAACAGCAGCAATAGGTACAGGACTATTTGCTATTTCCATTTTCTTCTGTAGAGTCTACAAGCTCAGCATACTTCACCGAACCAAAATGGTCAATAGTGTGGTGTGTTCATTTGACTTGGTTCATTAATCCATGTAATGGACTGGAGAATCTGTATGGAAGCTTACAACAATGTCACATTAAGATCTGCATGCTCTAATCCTTCAGGACCTGAACAAAGCATGCTTTAAATGCATTTTTCTCTATTCCATGCTACTGGATCATTTCCTACTACATTTATTTGAGAATTCTGAGCAATTTAATGTTTACACACAAAATACAGTGCTCCAGTCAGCTGTACAATCAACAGAATATGTTTTTGCGTCGTTTATTGTAACAATAATTATGCAACACGAACCAATGAAATGCGCACTTTTGCAAATTAATACTTTAATTCAATGTTTCAATTTTTGGTGTCTTCTACATGTTTCGAACCATCCTGAGAATGAACCCATGAGGTTCAAAACATACAGAAGAGGTCAAAAATTGAAGAACTGAATTAAAGTATTAAATTGAAAGTATGCATTTCATTGGTTCATGTTGTATAAAAATATTCTGACATTATTGTCAAAGAAAACAGACTTCCCCCTGTTTGATCCTTACCAGCCTACTGTTGGATGATAGTTGTCAAGGCAAAAAGGGCATATTCCCCTCGGATCTGGCCGTAGTATTGTCAGGAAGACGTAACCCCCATCTTGTTACCTTGTCAAGCATGTCAGTAGCTCATTCTTTCAGCACCCCTTTGTGTTCTCATTCGCACTGATGCACCTCCATAACTTCAACATCCGCAACTTGATGAGTCCCAGCTTAAGTAACATCTCCAATGGGTCTCAATGGACTGGCCCTTGCAATCTGCAAATAAACAAATGTACACATATGGCTACAGTACATACAACTTATTTTATCAATCACTGCTACAGCAAGCCTCATACATCTGACTGACTATTTTTAAAACAGTTACTATGTCATGTCAAACAACACAACAGAATTTTACTGTCCTTTGTCTTCAAGCAGCAATTCTGAATTGTGGACACACACATTACAACAGGTTGCACATGAACCCCATACAAGTATAAACAGCATACAATTTGTATACTGTTACACCCCAGCCAGAAGGACCTAAGAATACCGTGACAAATTGCATTTTCACTCCCATGTTTCTACATAAAAACTTGCTTAAACATTGTGATAAATGCCAGCTACGAGACTTAAACGGTGGGTGGCAAACATGCTAATTAATTTCTCATTTAAGTTAATCAAAATGTCATTCTCTAAATGCTTCCTGAATGACTATAGGCAGTTTATAAAAACAAGATACAAGGTATTAACTGAGACAGAATCTTTCAGTGCCCACTTTTAAATACTTTTTTGGGTGATGATTAAAATCAATGATGAAAATCCATCTTGTCTTTGTACAACACATATCCTTCTGGCAACATCATTGTTAGCTTCTGACACCAGAAAGACATCTATGTCTCATCTACACTGCATATTTCTGAATTTGTTCGCTGTCTACAATGAGAATATGTAATCATTGCCAAAGTCAAGTGTAATGAATTGGACACATCCCTACAAAAGACTTTTCTTTAAAAGTGCCAATACTCTAATGACTCTCTATTAGAAGTAAAGATGTACTTGCTGCCCAAAAAATTGCCCCACTGCCCAAAAGAAAGCTAAAAAAGACACAGTGAAATGAAAATACAATTATCAACAGAATAATGAGCATTACTGGGGTGTATGTTGTAGGTAAATATTTAGGAAGTTCAATATACTTGCACCTGCCAACATATCCACACCTTCCATATTACCATTTGCGGTGTGGCTGGAATAATTTCCAACACACTCAGGAACACATGATACATAATTTTTACATGCCGAATACTAAACTCGCAAATGGCACAGTTTATGTACTATCCTGCAACCAAGTTATTCAATAGCATTCCCTCGAACATCAGTCATTTAAATTACGAAAAACAGGAGTTTTTAAGGCACCGTTTTAGAAGAGCCTATTATGCTCAAACGTCTGTACAGAACCTGCCTTCATTAAAAATATCCGAAGAAACCTTGCATTCTAAAAACTGGGTAGTTCCATAAAAAAGTACCACAAAACTGTTCATGATTAACGTAAAACTACGTATTTGTATTTAAATAAAGTGTCAGATTAGGCCCTAACATGTTCTACAATCTTCGCTTACTCTTATTATGAATGCATGGAATGCGAATAAATTAAATTTTAATCTTTACACGGAACAGCCACCATTTTGCATTTCTTGAAAACGCTTTGCTACACATCAATTAACAGGAAATTACATGAACATCCAATACTAGGGCCACGTATTGTGTAAACACCATGCACTATACAAATACGTTTTAATACACGTAACTACCCATGAATGAATAAACATAATGTCGCCACCTTCTGTAAAGCGAATTTTCAGTGGCAATAGTAGCTCGTTACGTGCTGCTAAAAAAGTTTTGTTTTGTGCAAGCACATCATTAGATTTACTGTTTTTTTTTTTTTAACTGACTAAGAATTCCAAAAACCTTACCTTGTTTGTTTCTTCCGAATGCGAACTTAAACCCTGATTTCCAGAAGTGTATTCCTTTTGTACAAGTTTCCATGCCACGCCCACGTGTCCTGTTTATAGCAACGCAGACGACATACAACCGGTTTTTGAAATGCGAATACACTACACTTTGCCCTAGGTTACAGACTATAGATGGCTAACAAAACTACTGCCATCTCTTCTCATCCATGGTACTAAAACGCCGATAACGCGACAATGCGGAACCTGTGCCAAACGTTTCTACTAACTCCAGCTATGAAAGTAGCGGTAGATCCGTCGGTGGAACAGCCACCTACTAATTTGGCTTATGTTTCATCACGTTATTAATTACCGAAATGTTTTCATCGCTTTTGCTATCATCATCGGGGTACCTTTACAAGAGTACGAAGAATACAATAATCTGCCACACTGAATATCAGGAACCACTCAATGTTATAATAAATGCCTCAAATACTGATTAGTTCACCTACACACTTTCGCAGTTTACTGTATTCTTAGTACTCTTGTAATGCTACTCTGATGATAATGATGATGATGATGATGATGATGAAGACGACGATGATGATGAAGATGACAAAAGCAATCGATACATGTTGGTAATTAATAATATTTCATAAAACAAACTTCATACATGTGCATTTGTTGGTTTCTTTTATATAACTTTAAATGTTCTCTAATGCATGGAAATGGAACATATTAAGCCAAGTACTATGTCAACATTTCATGATATTTTGTATTTACCCCCACACTTACTTATGTCGTTTATTGATAGGCATATTTTGATGCTAACTATTGCAACATACATACAACTGCAACAGGTTAAGTACCAAAGGCACAGAAGAATCTTATATGAATGAATCACAGTTACAGAAATTGCACAGCAATATATGGTAGATGTCACATGACAGCAACAGTAAGAAACAGTGACAACAACACAGAAAAGCAAAGAGTAACACAACACATGACAGTGATGATGCTGCAGTAGTCAGCATTGAAACACACACACATTAATGAACTGGAAATATATAAGTGTAGGTTGTTAATAAATATATTATAGAATAGTATTAACTGAAATATATGTATGACATAAACTTCATTACTCTACCCATATGTCTTTGCTGGTATAAAATCAGTAAATCGTGGAATTCTTGCCATTGCAGAGGCACATATCCATCTGTCGGATAAATGTGTGTCTATCTGAACAAGGACTTCATTAACGGCAACTGAAATTCCCTGTACTGAAACATATTTGACAATGAGAAATACATGTCATGGACACAAAACTGATATTCATAATGAGTAATTGGAGGTAGGAGAGGAAAATCTTGAATATTAATTTCTTTTGATCACAGACATTTGTATTGAGATTTGCAAATGTACATATAAATATACATATCAATCACTGCTTGAAACATTAAACAATTCATCAACACAGTAAATGAATGTGAGCTGAAGTATCATTTCATTGCAGCTTAATGGGAGGCTTATCAGAAATCAACACACTTTCAGACTGCCACTAATTATTCATTCATAACCAGACATTTTATGATGCAAGGGAATACACTGCAGAGTAATGGTTACCAACCAGTGAGGCAAACAACACAGTACAAGGAGCCTCAACCCAGAGTAAGTCAGTACCAATTCACAGTTATCACACGTCGAAGACATAAATAATTTTAAAACACACCTGCTATAGACACACAAGTCACTGAAGCTGGCACAGGTACATAACACTAATCATATACAATTGCCGAGATCACTGGCTGAAGTTCAAACCTGAACAGTGCATGAGCCAATTGAAAGTAATGCCACTTAATTTCCATTCACACATATAACTGTAGTGTGGTACTGTTTATGAAGTGATGTGTGCTGAAGTTCTGTGCCTACTGTCAGGCACAAAGTGTACTGGTTCTCTCGACCAGTGAAACAGGGCATTTGTTTGCAATTTTATTATAAAGCTTTAATTTTCTTGGTATCAAATCTGACATGGCCAAATTAAGTTCCTTTAACAGAGAATGCCTTGCTCTAGGCTTCGAGGAAGAATTTTGGTCATTGAAGCACCTGTATTCCCCATCAGAAGCTTCTAAGCTGAGGGAAAAGGTATGCAGTAGTTTGATACAGAGGATTTTCCTTGTGGAAGACTAAATAAGGAAGAAATCGCATGAAAAATGTCGTAGGAAGTTAATGATTTCCTGATGTTTCAGATCTTTCAAAATGAAGTATGTCTGTGTGTTGAAGGAGGTCATTTCCAACACCTACTCTTACAGCGCGTGGGCCGGGTAGCTCAGTCGGTATAGCGACTGACTACGGGCTGGATGGTCCGGGATCGAATCCTGGGGGGGACGAGATTTTCCGCCGGTCCAGACCGGCCCCGGGGCCCACCCAGCCTTCTGCAAAATGGGTACCGGGTCTTTCCCGGGGGTAAAGTGCTGCCAGGGTGTGCTGCTGACCACTCACCCCCTTCTAGTGCCGTGCTCATGGAAGAGTAGAGCTATACCTCTACCCACCCTCTGGGCCACTCCGGTCCTGTAACGGGATCACTTTACCTTTTACCTTTTACTCTTACAGTGCGGTAAGTTATAAATGTACATACATACAGAGTTTCCTTAAAAGAATAGTAGGAAGTATAAAACAGTGAAAGTGGCAACACTGGATTCCCTAACTGAAATAGTTTTTTAACACACCAGGTGTACCCACCTAATGGTCGATCATTGTATGTGCCTGTCGTTGGCGCCGTTGCACGCTCTTGATAGTGTTTACAGACAAATAAAAAACCCATTGTGTCTTGTGTTCATATAGCCCAGGTGAAATTCTTGTGTTTTTCTGGTAAAATAAAATTGTTTCTTATTTTTCCCTAACTAGGTTTTCTTCAGTGGACGCCTTAAATCCTACCATTCTTTTATGAAAACCCTGTACATAAATGTTATGTATGTAGTGGGAAATGGGAGCCCGTTAAGCTTGCTGTGAGTCTGGGTTAGGTTTTCAACTCAACTCTCTGTAAAGTAATAGCAGAAAAGCCGCTCTGTATCTTGCTGTTCGTTTGTGTCGAATTCAGTCAGGATGAGGAAGTTTCTGTTTGTGGTCTGTCAGAGCTTTATGGGGTTTGGTTGTTTGTGGCAGCCATGTGTATTTAATAATTCATTTAGAGAAGGCTGTTTTATATATACTCAATTATATGTAATTGAGTAAATCAACAACATGTACGGTGTAACAACGAAAATAAATAAATAAATAAATATATATATAGTTCACAAGCTCGCATATTGCAAATATTTTCATATGATTAAATTACGTTCGTGAACTAATTGGGATATTAGAACGCCATGAGTTAAATATAATAGTCATCACTGAAGAATAAGAACCAACTAGATGCTACATATTGTTTTATTACACTTACGATAGGCTCAACATATTTCTGGCACTATTATGCCCAACATGAGGAACCAACAGCAACCCAAGAGCCGGACGGCCCATGTGGTAATCAGCACTATAGTCGTGAGCTCCTGATGATGGGCATAATAGTGCCAGAAACATGTTAAGCCTATCGTAAGTGTAATAAAACAATAAGTAGCATCCAGTTGGTTCTTATTCTTCAGTTATCACAACGATGCACGGTCCAATACACATCAAACAAGAGTCATCAGTGTCACCAGCTAATCAGTATTTGCAAGTACATGACGATTTGTCCCTTCGCAGTGGATTATAAATGTCGAAGCGAAACGTCACAACGCAGCAAGCCGTAAGAATAATTCCTTGTACGGATGTTCTGTATTTGCCGGCACGATTTCAGCACAAATACTTTTATTAATGATTTCGTGCAGGTATCCTTGTAACCTCACGACATGACGACCTCGGGATCCTCCATATTGTCTGTGAGATTTCGAAAGTTGCTCCGGCACCGTCTTGTTGAGTCGAGGGAAAGACAAGAACTTTCGATTGTTTAAGGGGCGTCGGCAGAAGATGCTACGGGAAAACGTGTCGGCGTGCATTACCGATATACGGAGCCTGCGGATGTTTGACAACACGACTTGATGATCACAAACTTCGGATTAAGTACATAAACAGGGGTATCCATTCCATAAATTAAGGTCTATATCTATAAACATCCACAAGTGTTAAGTATTTCAGCTGGTCATCCGTCGGAGGGTCAGAATAGTACGGTCATAGTTATCTCTTTTTGTACATGGCGAAACAGACCCTAGTAGGCCAGGACCTCTCCATTATCGAGGCTTCAAAGGCACACCACACTCGGTAGGACTCCCTTGGAGGAGCGATCAGTCCGACGCAGACAACACACATCACTCACAAGAGACAGAAATCTATGTCCCGGCGGGATTCAAACCCGCAATCCTAGCAGGCGAGCGGCCGCAGACACGCCTTAGACCGCGCGGCCACCGGGATCGGCGTGTTATCGATATTTTACGGCAAATAGAAAAAAATACGGTTTTGTCTGTCTTCGATGTTTCCGTTAACAAATAATTGTTGTCCATGTACTGTACCACTACTACTCTTTGCCTCTTATTCTCTTGAGCACAGATTTTAATTTCCTGTGTTCGGTGTCGGTGATTTGACGTCGCTTCGATTTTAATACCACGTAAAAGTGTTAGTCATTATGTAGTGCATAAATATTTATATAGGGTCATTATTTTATTTAAGAACTACTAATTTTGCAATTACCTATTGGCTCGTGTATTGTATTGACGTAACCAGAGTAGCGGCAGAAAGTGACAAACAGTAAAGGTAAAGCAATCCCATTACAGGCCTGGACAGGCCCTGGGGGTTCCAGGAGGTTGAGGCTCCCAAATTTCAAGACACGGCACTTGAAGGTGGTAAGGTTGTCAGTCCCACGCACCGGCCGCCTTTATCCACCATGAAATATTCCTGGTTCTCATTTCTGTTAGAGGCTGAGTCAACCCCAGTGCCATAGTGCGGCCGGAAGGATTATGTCAATGAAAAATTCAAGTGACACCATCGGGAATCGAACAGTAATTTGTGAAATAAAATAGGGGAAGTGCATGCGTTATTATCCCAGCTGTAGGTGTGTAGTTCTGACTGCCGTTTTGCCAGTCTGAGTTCCAGAACGTTTGGAAACACGGTCTGGTGCCTATGGTTGTTTGTTTAATGCTTGTCTGTTGAACTGAGTCTCAGGCGATTAGCTGCGTCATGGTCGAGCCAGAAAGCTAGTTTCCAACATCAGGGTCGACGTGGTTATTAGCTGTCCATGACTGATTTCCCAGTAAGGTTTTAGTGTATTTATTTGCCGTAAAATCTTCAAATTTTACTTTTAGGCCTACGTGGTGGGTTGGGAGTTTTTTAATGGATAAATACGCTACACAAAAGTTAGAGATCGTAATTACATAATCATTTCATGTTCTGTTCTTACCCTCGTAACTGGTATAAAGGGAAAGGAAGGAAGGACGTAAGACCGAAGAAATGGAAGTAACAATTCCATGATGCAAAATTCCTTTCCAGAAGACACATATCATTAAGGCAATAAATAAATCTCCCACCTTTAATGATGACTAGACTTCCCTTATGGAGCCCGTCACGAGACACTATCCTAATCCAGATGAATATACGCCCTATTTCATTGGTCACTCCCATCTATGCCTAGGTCCACCAAGTGCTCTTTTTCGCAAATCTAGCGAATAAAACAAAATAACACATATATTTTTATAAATATATATATATATGGAACGAAAGAAAGGTGGGATGGTAGAAACAAAACGGGAAGAGAAACCTCCATTCTGAGAGTTCTGTAACACGTTTCTCATTTCTATGGGATACGTACGTGTGAGGTTTCCGTACATGGGTGAAATTTTTGCCAGCGCTGCGTTCATATGTCAGAGGTCGGGGTCTTGGGATGGATGAATTATCACGACAACTTTCTAACCGCCCAATTGTCAAGCGCGTTAATTGTCACTGACATACAGTACGTCAGTAGGCCTAGTCTTCAACACAGGAAGATATCTGTCGCTTCCTGGATGAGTCGGCAGAACTTCCCCGCTAAATACGTTGACCTGCAAAACATGAGCAAAAAGCATAATTACTTTCACAAGAATAAATATCCTACACAAAGCGATGCTCTTGGATGGGTTACACAATTCTGCGTAACAGTTATGTTACGTCACAAGTAAGAGTTACAGTGACAAAGCTGCTCTGTCACGTGACGATCCTGTGGCTACACCGACTGCAGCACAAAGAGTAAGAGTGAGAAACGGAAGACATTAGCTACAGATTTACACACAAAGGTAAAGGTTAAGTTGCCTATGTAGGTCTACCTAAGGGCATGCAGTGAAGTTAGCCCTAAATCCGGTTTCTTTTATGTTATACGCTAAAATCAGAGTTAACGTTGTCTCTGTCCGCGTCGTGAAGGCATGTAGTGGGAGTAGAGGTAGGTCCCCACTCATTCTGAACCTCGGCACTGGACAGAGGTGAGCAGTTAACTTCACACTCCGACCGCTTTACCCCCGCGAAGGGACCTCGGTACCCATTGAATAGGAGGCTGTGTGCGACCCAGGGCCGGTCTGGGACGTTTTGGAGAAGAAAAAAAAATCTTTCCCTTAGTGTGATACGAACAAGGAACCCAGCAGCCGGTAGTCAACTCGCTATATCATCTACGTGGCCCCAGTTCATCCGGTGCGTGGAAGAGAACCTGACATTTGGTGCTTTCGGCCCACCAAGTCACCAGACCTCATACCGTGCGACTGCTTTTGGTAGGGCTGTGTAGAAGTATGTCGTGTTGGTGACACTATTGCTAAAACTAAACTATTCCTGAACTGAAATGTAGGATCACAGCAGCAGTGGCAACAGTTACCAGAGACCTACTGGAAAATATGTCGGAAGAAATCCAGAATTGAATTAACGTCTGTTTTCTGATTCATACGTCCGTGTGGAGCGTAGGAGACTGCCGGAGATCCGCTCTCTACATGTGACTGTACCGTCAGTAATAAGTTTCAATTGTAATTTCTGTGAATTTTTAGTATCTATTTTTTGTTGAATTGCCCTGGGTGTGTTTTGCTGAGCTGGCATATTGCTATTTTACATTCTTACAATTTATGAAATGTAAGGGGAAGCAGATGGTTCCGAAGACTCTGTTCATTCGGATCTAGGTCCCATCTATTATCCTACCGAACGAGTATCGGCAGCTTTGTCCACGGGGATATAGTATCCGGAGCATGACTATGACGTATAGCGGATAACGTAACTTTGTGGCGTGTTCGCTGTACCACTGTTGTAATGGTAACGAAACCATGCGTTCTGTGGGTATTTTTAATCTGCGTGTCACTGTCTACAGTAGAAAATAAATGAGTGTTACACAATTAAGTGTTTTTATGGTAAATTTATGTCGCCTGCAATCATAAAATATCCCTAGGCCTTCACGTAAACTGCACGATATTTTTGTTCGAGTTTAACCAAATCTGGAGTTTCCCGACAGATTTTCCTAGAGGTCACCAATATTAAATTTCACGTAAACCCATCCAGCAGGAGCACTGATGATACATAACGACAGACAAGGCGAAGGCAAAGGGCGCTCTTCGCGTCTGATTCAATGCCCCTAAAATATTTGTAATACAAAGTCAGACATTTATTTCTTTCAGGTTTAGGTACAAAAATAGAAACATGACGTTATTTCGTTAACGCTTTCTTGTTCGTATAAACCCCATTTTATGATCGTGAAATGAAACAAATTATGGATAGGCACGAATTTCACGAAGACAATTAATTGGACCAAAGGTGTAAATTAACCCACAAATTGCATATACAGGGTGTCCCAGGAGGAAATGTCAATATTCTGGGAGGTCACAGTATCGGTCATTCTAAGCAAAAAATTGTAACGTACACGTGTCCTATTCCGAACGTTTTCCGAGATAGAGCTATTTCACTGTACAGGAGTTTGAATTTGGCGCCCAGTATTGTCCTTCACTCCCGCCATACTACTATTACTATTACTATTACTACTACTACTACTACTACTACTGCTACTACTACTACTACTACTACTTCTACTACTACTACTACTACTACTTGGAATATTGGGAACCATCTCAGCATTTGCTTATAGACACAAGGAAACCAAGAAAAACCTGTGTCGAGGGGGCCGGTCGCAGGACCTTCCGAATACTGACTTATAGCCAGCAGCCCGGCATCTAAAGTAAAAACAGCAATACACACATACTACAACAAATTCACATAAGATGACAACAATACACACAAGACAACTAACAACAATACACAAAGGACAACTAACAACAATACACACAAGACAACTAACAACAATACACACAAGACAACTAACAACAATACACAAAGGACAACTAACAACAATACACCCAAGACAACTAACAACAATACACACAAGACATTTTAAAATACAACATGTACTGCGCCAGTGTATGAAGCTGGTGAATCGGTGTAAAGTGTCAGTTGGCTGTTGTAAGTGGACACACGAGACGAATTGCTCAATCTCGTAACGGATGTCATCGCCAAGATAAAGGAACATCACGATGCACTCAGACGAAGAATTGATGAAGACCAAGTAATAAAGATATGTTCCGAGGTCCTTACGGTAGTGAAAATGAAGACTGCTGTATCCCGGTTGTGATGCCATGTAGTTTGGTTCCTATCCGCCAAACTACACCGTGCAACAACCCTGAAGATAGTTAATATTTATGTAATGACGAATTTAGATCTATTACGAGGTGAGGATTGTAACAGGAATTAAGGGAAACACAAAAATCTATTAGGCCTGTCGAGGTTTTCTTTATAGAACGGTAATAAAAACGATCAGTTGGAAAAGATCGGAAGGAGGATGCGGTAACACGACTCACTTGTAACTGTCTGCAGCGTGAGAGTTTCCTGTTTATGATGAGGCTTATATTCCAAGACGGTGCGATTAGATAATGATAGGTTGTCATTTGTTAACACATTGCCATTTTAACAATGTAGAAGCACTTATCTCTACCATTTCCGTGTTAATTACGTCAATAATTTTACTTGTACTAATGAATCTTCAACAGCGAGACTCCGAGACCTGCTTTCCACTACATTTCACACGCATGCCAGCAGTTGGTGCACTCTGCAGGATTCGCACCTGGTCTCTCGAAATTAAATGCAGTATTACATATTTATTAACGAACTAATGTCATGTTCGAGTTCCGTATTGTGTATGTACCTTGAGTTCAAGGAAATGATTCGGATTCTTAATTTTTATCTGTGTAAATTTGCGACGTTTTGCGTTGCAATTACTTATTATTATTATTATTATTATTATTATATATGTATGTCTCCTGTCACAGGCATTTCTTCCTGGTACTTCTCTTGAATCAGCGGTGATCCACACTTTCTCAGGCTTCAAGCTTCACATTGCAGTACTTTCCGTATTATGTGTGATGTTCCAAGTATAGCTGTCTTTTGTGGTGAATCTATCGAGTGTTTTCCTGGTATAGTTTCCAAATTTTTCTTTAAGCTTCTCCTTACTATTCCAGTGGCTCCAATTATTACTGGTACAATCGTAAATTTCAGGTTCCACATTCGCTGTATCTCTATACATAAACTCTTGTATTTTAACTTCTTTTCCGCTTCCTTTTGCACAACATTTCTGTCTGCGGGTATTGCCACATCTATCAGTGTGTATGTTTTCTCTTTTTTGTTTTTAATTATTATATCTGGCCTATTTGCTGTAACTTCTCTG
>Ga0123352_10013527_pt1 | contig 12947 bp, 9 predicted proteins | sample TergutLab28metaG_FD_89700 | JGI IMG/M metagenome (GOLD analysis project Ga0123352, IMG submission 89700) | Labiotermes labralis P1 segment gut microbial communities from Petit-Saut dam, French Guiana - Lab288 P1 | ecosystem: Host-associated > Arthropoda: Insects > Digestive system > Gut ... | reverse complement strand
CACTCAGCCTCGTGAGGTCAATTGAGGAGCTACTTGAATGAAAAAAGTAGCGGCTCCACATCTAGAAAACAGAGATTAACGGCTGTGCGGACCCGTTGCGCTGACCACGTGACACCCCTCTATCCACAAAAGTTGGCACTAACTTCGCCGACCGGTATAGTTCGCGTGCGGACTAAGGCCACGGAGTTTTAGTATAATATTACTCAGGTCTACAGGATCTTATCTGTTTAGCTGTTATATGAAGAACACAAAATATTGTGCAGCAATGAACATAACACATAAATACAAATGTGTCAGTCAATAATACAACAATTTATTTTATATACAATAAAAATAGTGTATTGTCAGGGCGACATGCTTCGACCTTCACTGGGTCATCTTCAGGCCCTCTGAGAAACAGATCCAAGAGCTATCTAAGTTTCAATGTATTGTGGGATCCCAAATGCTTACAGATTATATTATAGGAATGTAAAATACATGAGTTTGTATATATTAGGATCTAAGTAACAATCTTAGCTTTAAAAAGTTAAAAGCTAAGTCTATTACTTAGATCCTAATAGATACAAACTCATGTATTTTACATTCCTATAATATAATTTGTAAGCATTTGGGATCCCACAATGCATTGAAATATAAATAGCTCTTGGACATGTTTCTCAGAGGGCCTGAAGATGAACCAGTGAAGGTCGAAACATGTCGCCCTGACAATATACTATTGTTATTGTATATAAAATAAATTGTTGTGTTACTGAATGACACGTTTATATTTATGTGTTATAACATTTCGGGATGGAAAACATTAAAAAAAAATAACTGAGTTTTTATTTTTTTCCTTATGTTAAATATTTATTTATATACATACATATTTATATACACACATGTACATACATACATACACACACACACACACTCACACAGGAGTGCCCACATGTGTATATGTGTGTGTGTGTGTGTGTTAGAGTTCCTGACAATTAATATGTAATGCAAATTTTAAAAAATGGGAAAAATTGATGAAGTGAAAACATGGCTTTGCTGAAATGTAGCTTTAAACTTCACATGAAATTTCAATTTTGCCTTAATTTTTGTTCACTAAACCTTACAAATCTTACTGTCTTTGAAAACCACAAATAATGTGTAGTCCATATCATGTATTGCTACGGAAGTCTGAAAAATCTTCTTCTTGGTTTATTGATAGGAACTTCTCAAGTAAACACTTTTCATGTTCAAGAAGTATGTACAATATCGGAGTGTATCTACATGAATTATATAAAATGTGTCTGATACAGCTTTTGGTCTTGTAAATGTAAAACAACATACTTCTAAAATAAAAATTTTCCAAGGCTGATTTGAATAGTTGGCATGTCCTAAAATTATTATTATACTATAAACAACAAAAATATAATCTTATAAATGTACGCTTATTTAGCACATTTTCTTTAATGTAAGTTTGGGCTCTGCTGGTACAATGGTTTTCACATTAAAGAATATGAGTCAAAATTATATTTTTCAAGTTTAAAAACTCAATGAAGTTATTAATATTACATTTAAGTACCTCTCTTTTTACTTTAAGAAAGAAACACAAAAGAAATTAAATTAATTGTTTGTACATGTTTAATTACACATATGCCATGTAAAGAGGCACTACATTTCATACCATATATATATATATAAACTATGTACGTACAAATCCATCAGTTTTGATGGCAAGTGTTTGGCTTCTGTGGTTGTAAAATACTAAATATAATTCATTCTCTTATGACAGCACCATAGTTCTACTACACACCCACACAATACTACTGGCTGGAAGATGGATACTGCAGCTACTTAAATTGATGTTCGCACCTTTGATTGTGTTTCTGGTGTAATTTTACTCCTTACTTTCTGCTCACACTTCTTCTATATCTATTCGTTCAACATTCTCATTGAAAGTCACAATTGATTTTCTTCTCTTTCCAATATTTTCAGAGTTATCATCATCTTGATGTTCACCACCATCTCCATTATTTGCTGTATTTTTGGCATCAGTTGTTTCCTCATTAAACTCATTTGGCTCAGTCATGGTAACAAGTTCTTGCTCTGGTTTTGGGGTTGACAGATGGGGTGATTGTGGTGCAGATGGTTCAATCACTTCCCTAGGAAGAAAATAAAACACAAGTTACCTTAATTTCTACTACTCATAAACACTTATTCAGCATTTTCAGTATGTACAGTTCTCTAGAATGTAACTTTTGTGTTAATCAAAGATTTTGTTTTTCCATGGGAGGTAATACTTGAAGCTGGGGTAAAATGGTAATGGTGGCACAAGAGTCAGGCAATTAGATGCTATTCGTGGGAACTTTTGAGGTACGATGACAATGACATTGGAAGGTTGGTCCCATGGAGATGTAGTTTTATGTGGTTTGTATTTGTGTAACGTTCTCCCATCAAAATTCATCACCAATTGATTCAGGTGTATGACAACAGCATAATGAGAGTGCAGTGTGTTGGAGAATGGTGCACAGACTTCAAAAATTTTTGGATGTTCATTATAATTATTGAACCGAATCAAGAAATGAAATACAAAGAAAAATTCTCTAAGAAATATTATGTCAAGAAAGAACTCTTTCACAGCTTGTGAATCTTTAAATCCCATCCATTCTCTGACGCACATTTCTTCAAGTATTCCTTGCCAGCATAGCATAGGAATTCTTGATTCAGAAAATATAAGATCCTCCATGCCTACTGACTTCTTGAAGGATCCTGTTCTAGACTAAAATGCTTTTTATCAAATTTTCAGGCCTCTGAATTGTTTGATGTAATTTTATCATATGTTATTCAGGAAACATTAATATGCAATAGCAATATACAAACATTGATCAGAGAGTGGGTGACAGTTGGAATCTAGTGCCTCCAGGTAAGGTCTCTTTGAGAAGTCTGGTCTCTGCTCACATTGGTTATGGTATTTGTGTTTAGGGGCACCCACAAAGCAAATTCTGTTATACTGAATGACAGGGTGATAATAAAAATGATGTTCAATGAGTGGGGACATTCTTCACATTTCGGAGTTTTACAGAGTAGCAGGCTTAATCTGTGAGCAGAAAGATCTGTAAACAGTTCTTACTGAAGATCAAATTTACAGTCTTCTGTGAATGAGGGTCCAGTGTCATTTTCCCAGAACAAAAAATACTTTCAATAGCACATACATATTGTATGTAATTAATGTAATTATACAAGTATAATGTTGAATGATGGGATGATTTGTGTATTGTGAATTTGGTGGCCTTGACCAAATTGAAATTATTACCAGGAATTTCCCCGAAATGACTGAAGAAAACCATAAAATTTCCAGTTAAGATAGCCATTACCCATCCTGAGATTTTAACCTGTGGTTTGCCCTAATTTTGCATGTAGCATAGATATATCTAAACTGTACTACTTACGTTTTGCTGCTGAGCTGCTCAGTTGCATCATCACTCTTCCCTTCTATGGTATGTGACAGTGCTTTTTCATTTCTGCAAATAATATTTAATGTGTAGCATATTTAATAATTATAATTTTGCCTGTTGTTTTGTATAGGTATGTAAATTGGTCACTCAAATCAGGGGATGAATGTAGGCTAAGGGTGTTGCAGTATAGGATACTGAGGAGAATACTTGTGTTTAAGAGGGAAAAGGTAACAGGAGAGTGGAGAAAATTACATAATGGGGAGCTTAATGATCTGTCCTTCCCACCCAATATTGTTTGGGTGATCAAACCGAGAAGTATGAGATGGGTGGGATGTGTTGAACATATGAGGGAGAGGAGAGGTGTATGCAGGGGTTTGGTGGGGAAACCTGAGGGAAAGAGGCAACTTGGATGGGAGGATAATATTCAGATTGATTTTCTGGAAGTGGGATGTGAGAGCATGGACTGAATCATACTGGCTCAGGAAAGGCAAAGGTTGCGGGCACTTGTGAATGCTGTAATAAACCTCCAGGTTCCATTAAATTTAGGGAATTTCTTGACTAGCTGAGAACCGGTTAGCTTCTCAAGAAGGACTCTGCTCCATGGAGTAAGTAAGTTAGTAAGACTGTTTCAGAAGTCGACTGCCATCATCGGGGTAAAACCTCACACTTACTTTATTTACTTTATTTTCTCTCCAACATATATTTGGGTAATGTGAGACCCTGCATTTACTATATTACCTCTCCAAATATATTGTGTATATATACCCTTATTTAAAATGCTTTTTGACTAAGTTATTTTGAGCAACCTATATTTTCTGACATGTTACATACACATCTGTTGATGGACAAGGATTGGATCAATGAGATGTGTGTGTGTGTGTGTGTGTGTTTGTGTGTGTGTGTGTGTGTGTGTGTGTATGTATGTATGTATGTAGGTATGTACATAGTTTAACTCCTAATAAAGCGATTATTTATATAAGTATATAAATTAAAATGATACAACATAATTATGGCTTGTTGTAAAAAAAATAAAATAAACTGTATCAAAATGATAATGTATTTTATTTAAAATTCATCACAAGTTTCTCAGACCCCCTAAATGTATGGTGCATAAGTTTTATTATAACCTTCATGTGCTATATATTTACTATATATGTACTATACATATAGGGGGTCTGAAAAACATCTAACAAATTTTAAATTCAACATATTATCATTTTGATACATATCATTTCACTTTGTTCTAGAACATGCAATAGTTATATTCCATCATTCTAACTTTTATACTTACACAAACAGTTGTTTCATTAGGTTTTCAACTATGACATTACTCCCTCATAATGGCAGTTGACTGCTGAAACATGTGGGAGGAAATATAAAATATACATATATATGCTGTACATGTGCAGGTAGTTGGTACCTAATAACATAAGTACAATACGATGCATGGACATGCCCCTCCCATCTTGATTCTGTCAGTGTAACATGATCTGTTAAAAGTACGAGACATGAAGTTTTCATTATGTAATTTTCTTTATCCTCTTGTTCCTTCCTCTCTATAATGTCTAAATATTCTCCTCAGTAATTTGTTTTCACAAACATAACTTAATAATTAATGACCTTAAAAAAAGTGTATATATGTCTCTTTCCATTCAGATTCCTCCTGTGGTCTGGGAACATAAGTTTAATATGGCCCTTCAAATGCAGTATGAAAGTCATTGTTTCACTGAAACTACACTAAACATTCATATCATTAATATGACAATATAGTAAAGAGTGTACCAACAAAAAAAAAAAAATAAGCTGTTTTCTGGGTTATGGCAATGTGCCTTTTCTGCAGATATTATAGATGTACTTACACTTCTGACAAGGAAGATCTACCACTGTTGCTTAAGATATTATCATAATAATTGTCGTCATTCCTTCTTGATCTAAAATAAAAGAAAGAAAGAAAGAAAATGTTTATTACTAAGTAATGAATTTCAACCAATTACATCAACAAATTGTGTCGTTCAGGCGGTTGTACCTTTTTTGCTAATGTATATATGTGAGATTAAAGGAAATGCAGTGCTGAAATTTTGGTTAACTCACATCTGTCATAAAATGAGAACTGGCAGAAGAGTTCTGTGTTTCGGTAAAGTGAAAGTCAGTAACTGAATTCTTGGCTGCAGAAGATATTTCTGTAAGGTGGATAGAGGTTCTACTGTAAATGTCTGTAATATATGATGTTTGATAATGTGTCAAAAATAAGTTAACCTGCTAAACACATATCTGAGGTGTTACTGTCATGTATCTTTGGGGATACTGCAACATTTGGGTTTTATAAAACAGACACTGATTTTGAATTGGCATTACACACAACTATAACCTCAGAAATGCATCTGCATTAAAATAACAAGGATGTATGAAGATAGAGGACATGAACTGAAACTGATAAGTTTTGGGCAATTAATGCAAAAGAAAGAAGAGAGATGGACAAAAAATTGCATGTCACTGGACTCTATTTCCATGTTTGAGCAGAAAAAAAAATTTTGAAAATGGGTTCTACATGCCATGACTAGAAGACAATTAGAACACTGATGTAAGTGAGCAGCAGAGGTGGCAGTTGGGATGCAAAGGCTGCAAACAAGCCACAGAATCCAGAGTGTTGCTGCTACTGCTGCTTCTACTACTACTACTACTACTACTACTACTACTACTAGTACCACTACTACTACTACTACTAGTAGTAGTACTGTGTAGTAATAAAAATATCCAAAGAAAAGAACACAAAATACTCATTATAAGTGACAGCCACACAAGACTCTGTGCTTGGAATATGATAATTCATCTCAGTGATAAATCTGAAATTAATGGTCTGGTGAAACCAGGATCTGCTACTAGTATATTAGTTAGAGCTGCAAAAAATAATATTATGACATTAACTAAAAATAATGTAATAATATTCTGTGGTGGTGTTCCTAGGAATGAATAACTCTAAGATGGCCCTAAGACAGATCACAGATTTCATAAAATGAATAATCATACTAGTATTTAATACTGAGTGTCCCTCACCAACATGATTTGATGGATTCCTCATGTGAGAATAATAAAATCAGATGACTTAATAGGAAGTTAATGAAACTTGAGAAAAACTTTTGAACACACTACAATACTAGAAATAAATCACAATAGGAGAATTTTTGCATCTCAAGTTTGGCACTTAAATGGACAAGGGAAGGAAATGCTTGATAAACAAATTACTTCCTATATTTATACAATATTGGAAAAACCAGTGACACTTCCTATAAGTCTAGGCTGGAAAAATGAACAAAATATAGGAAAAATTTAATTTAATTTCAGAATATTCATTATGACAATAATAACCAAGATCTTTTATGCTGAAATTCTCAGTCACAATTAGGGAATCGTTCCTCATTACATTGTCTCATTAACAATTGCCTGAGGTTATATCACCAAAATATAAAGGGCCTACAAAACAAAACAGATGAGTTAATGTGCTCTTTGTCTCCCAAATCTCCTCATATACATTGCTTAAATGGACATCATCTAAAGGATCCTGAATTAGACTGTATATTTTTGAAGTATTATAATCTCATTACAGAATTCTGTCAGTAGTCCCTTCAGAGCAGAAGAATAATTATTTTTATTCATGAAACTCTTTTGTATAAACATATTAATTTAAATTCATTTTATAAAGAACAAGATAGAGAAGTATGCACAGTTGAACTACATGTCTCATTTACAAATTTTTCTACATTATCTAGTTACAGATCTCCAAATGGGAACTTCATATATTTTTAAAATGTCTTGGAATCTATTCTCAACTTATTAAATACTGATATTGCAGAATTTATTAGTGGCAGTGACGTAAATATAAATTATTTTAACAATAACTTTTAAAAAACAACAATTAGATACAACGTTAATCTCTTAAAATCCCTACTGCACAGCATATTTTCCAAACTGAGTCCAGTATAACACAACATCAGCAACTGACAGTATTCTTACTGAGAAATTTGAAAATGAAAATTATATATTTGACCCTTTGTTTATGAGCTAACAGATCACACTGTCCAAATTTTAACACTAATAACATTAATATACAAAATCAACTAAATTACACCTGAACTATCAGAAAAATTAATAAATACTATATTGCAGAATTTCTGAGTAAATTAAATTATGAATTGCGGGGAACATTTTCCTTGATGACAATATTGATAAATATTTAACAAAATACTTGCTTAAGGACTTCTTATTTTAGTTTTCCTTTAAAAAATTACAGTCTAAACCTAGTAACGATTGGATAACTGATATACACACATCATGTTTTCACAAAAGAAAACTTTTTTTGATCAGGTAGATTAGCACCAACCCAAAATTAAAAAGTTGTTATAAATCCTACTTCAGGATTTTGTCAAATGTAATCAGGGCAGCAAAAAGACTTCACTCCAATATCAAGATTTTAAATTCCAGCAATAAATGACGGTGAAATATTATGAAGGCTGAAACAGTCAGAAAATTGAGTAATAATGGAGACTTTTTTAAAATACTGATGGAAACTTAAGAAATGGTAATAATCACATTATTGTAAACTTGTTTAATTCCTATTTTTTAACAATAGCTGATGAAATGATTGCCAACAGTGCAAGTGACAACAATGAAAATTAAAAAAAATAATAATCTGCTAAATTATTTGTTTCAGACTTTCAAGCACCATTTCACTAATGTAAAATTTACTTACACATTTACTAAAGAAATTAAAAAAATTATACAACTTTGAAGGCAAAAACTCTGCCTCCATCTTCCAACCTCACACACAGGATATAGATTCCTCCATGGCACTCTTAACCACATTCAAGACTGCATGGTGTCATAAGTCAGAAGACTATTCAACAAAATATTATGTTACATATAAATTTAAAAATGTTGTTTGTTCATATCTGCAGTATACAACAAACACTGGAAGCTCAGCTCTAAAACCTCTGAGACACACCAGACTGAATTTAAGAACATTTATTGCACTATAAATACTATAAGATGTGGGTTGGAAAACTCGTGTCATAGGGCCAGACTGACAACAAGGAATTTTACTAAACAAAGGATTAACTGCAAGAACTAGCTGTCACTTGGCCAGTGATAAGAAAGGTACATATGTGCTCAAAATACAGACCTGACATAACGCACGTAGGCAACACCAGCACCACAAAACAGCAGCAAAATTATTACTGCCAAAATAATCACAGCAATTAGCAGGCCGCTGTCATCGCTTTCGATTGCTTGGGTGGCTGGTTGGTTGGTGTTACAAGGATCCCAGAATTCTGATAAAAACGCTTCTCCCAGTTCCCTGTTAAGCAAATATTTCATTATCAGTGTCAGAATATCCATCTTGGTATCTTCTTCTTCATTTTCTAGCATTACTTTCTTTTATATTGATGGATGAATGAAAGGTCTCCATTTTGTTCTGACTTCCCATACTGTCTGGTTGTTGACCCTATTCCAGGTTTTTCGCCTGTTCTTAATGTGATTAGCTAAATACACATGGCTTATAAACTGAATGGAAATAACACACATGCAAGGAGCAGCAAGTCTAGTAGGTGGTGGTGTTGTACTTAGTGTAAATTATGCCTGTATCCTATATAGCAGCTGAAAGTATGATGCTACATGGTAGCTTTTACATTGGAACTTGTATTGTTTATCCCCTCAAAAAAACAACAAAGTCATCCATGTCATTTGATTCATTTCACTATTACCATCCTATCATCTTTTACACTTTGGTATGCAATCCAGCACTCAAAACAGCATAACAAAATAACAATAAATGTTTGCTAACTTAACACACGTTTCAATCGAAACCTAAATTTACCTTCCACAAACCTTACATCAGTTTAGAAAGGAGTTCTGTTTTCTGGTAGTAAAATATATAATCACTTACCATCAAACATTAAAGCCCTATCAAATGATGCTAAGCAGTTCAAATCCGCATTAAAAAACCATCTCATTGAACATTCTTTCTATAGTCTGGACGAATTTTAACAATCAGCATCCTGACGGCTACAGCTCTCCTTCTTTACGACACTGCTACTTAGTTGCTACTTAATTTTGTACTTCTTTTACTTGTTATTTGCATAAATTAGGATAGTCACAAATTCACATTCAGTATTACTAACAAAACTTATTATTTTACATGCCTCACTCTTTGTTGTCTTACCTGCAATCTTACCCCCAACTGTATTATGACAACGCACTTCACACTCTATTACCACGTTTTGTAAAGATCTAATGGAAAGTGAACATACATGTATGTATATATATTTGCATGTATTAATTTCAGATTCTGTCTAGAGCATTACGTAGTACTCATGGCTTGTTACTAAGTTTTCTGTCAAAGTACACCATGAATTGTACTGATGATTTGTACATTCTGAACAAATCATTTCTTGTGAAAATTTGATTTGACTTATTTCTGTATTATTATCATAAGTATTTTATTGTAATGACTCTTTCTGTACTGTATCTATTGTTATATCTGACAAGTTCTATATCCACCTCGGTGGATCTCTGGAATACTAAATAAATGAATGAATGAATGAACTTACTTCTGTATATCTGAGTAAGACACAGGCTTCTCCTCATGGTCTAAACCATAAATAATCAAATGGAGAAGGGAACTGGTTGAGTCTTTCGTGGCTTTCAAGTTAGGCAGCTGTCTGTCATCATCTTTTTTGTGAACACCATCTCCAACAACAGTACCATTAGCAATCACTGCAGCAGACAGTAACTTAATATTGTATCTAGTGTCGGAGGAAATTGTATCTATGACAGCATTAACATCTTCCAGCACAGATCCTTTTTTTGTAACCACAAGCAGGTTGTCAGGGGTTAGGATTACTACCTGAAAAATTATGATATTAAAAATAAAACGAATGTATAAGGACGTACATATAAAACAAAATATGAAAACTAGAAAAAATTATAAGAACCTAACATAATATATATGAAGTTCCTTCAGAGTTTCTTTAAATGTGTTTGATTTTCTTTGCTTGTAACACTGAAGGATGGTGCTGTAGTCAAACGAATGAATTTCATACAAATATTTGTGATCACACAAGGAAATAAATTAGAAAATATATTGCTACCCTTTGTTTAATTCACTCAACAATTTTGAGACTTCAGAAAAATTGCATTTCTTTTCTACAACGTGTTTTGCTTTCTTCCACCATTTTTACCAAAAATATTTTTTCATTTTGCTAGGGGAAAAAAGGAAGAGATTCAAAGAATAAACCAGAACCTTAATATTTCAGTGAATTCCTTAAATCTAATTTCTGTTGATGCATACTGTTTAATACATGCAAGTATCTGATGGTCACATCTGCAGATCAATGTGCCCAAGTGTGATTAAAATGGACTCACTTCAGTAATGTTATCCCAAATCATATCACAGCACTTACGTTTACTTCAAGGGGTTTTCCAGCACCTACTGAATCATTTGCATACACTATGAACTGCGTGTCCTGGTTTATGATGGCTTCTGCTACTGGATAAATCACGCCTGTTTCTTGATGTATAAAGAAGCGATCTTCAGGCTGCATACTGTAATTTATTATGGCATTTTCTCCAAAGTCAGGATCTGTAGCCTAAATACACACCACAAAGTGAAAAAATGTTTGAAGACTGCATGGATAGAAATAAAACTATTTAAGGCAAAGACCAAAGGCTTTGCACTCCACAAAAACTTAGATGGTTACAAAAAGTACATGTCCTGCCTATGTGAAACAGTGACTGACACGTTTAGAATCTTGGGAGAAATAAGAAGTTTGACTGTGTTCTGTAATGAAGTTAGGTTTAAAGTCATATTTGGAAGTATAAGCTGTCTTAAGAGTTAATATGTGAAAACCCATATACAGACACATAAAAAAAAATGACATCTGACCAAAGATTCTTTTCTTCTGTTATATGACTCCACATAACAGGGTCACTGAAACCCAACATTTTGAAACAAAGTAGTGACCTCAACTTCAAGTCTTTAAACATTGAAATGTCCACTAGGAACACTTATTGGACATCTTGATCATTGATCTGTGTCACAATTCAAACAAGAGATTATCTTCTTTTTCTTGTAATTTAATATGTTTATACAAAATTTTAACCTTTTGTAAGATGCTTTAGATTTTTATAAGCTAATTTTATTCCTCAAAAATAAGAAAAATACAAAATTTGGAATAAGTCTCTTAGTTGTACTTTGTTAAGTGCTAGTGAAGACTAACTTCTCTCAATACCCCTAAACATGAAGCAGGAAGGAACATTCCATGTCATAGGCCAAAAACACAACGTTTAAAATCGAACGTGGTTGTTTTTCCAGTGCTCCAATTTGTCCATTAATGTAGCATTTTACTTGTTTACTTTGGAATGTCATCAGAAAAAAACACTTTGATGAATAAAATAATCCTAGTTCGTTGACTTGTTTCCCTGAAGGAAGCCCAGCATGAGTTCTCATTACCTGTACTTTCATTAAGTAAGGTGGCAACAGTTGATGAACTGTCTCAGTACTGGGGTAACCAACTGTGATTGATGTTACGTCAAACTCAGGTCGATTATCATTTATATCTTCAATTTGAAGGATAATTACTGTCCTTGATGTAATATACTCAATGGTGCCAATATCATCAATTGCAGATCGCGATCTTAGAACAGAAACAAACGTTGATTTCATTTCACATATGAAGAATATTTCACTGCCTGACATATACATGTAAATAAAAAACATCAGTGTATACTCTGTGCCCTGCAGTCCACTGATATTGTTTCCATTATCTGTGTGTGATAATCAGGCTGAATATTTAAGAACCATGGTTCTTAAATATTCAGCCTGATGATGACTCTCTGGAGTCGAAACACGTTGCTGTAACACATTAACTTTTTAATGTTTGTTGTGTTGACTGAACACATATTGTAAGTTTACAATAAATAAGTTTAAATCTTTCTAAGTGTTTTCCTTGGCATTTTCTGTTATGTGTGCTGCATCCATCTATTTCATGCTCCTTGAATTCATAACCCTAATAACATCTGATGAATAATTTAAAAAATATTACAATATTTTTAAATACAGACTGCTCTCATTTCATAAAAACTTGTAAATATTGGCTGTGGCAACCTTGCATGTAAAAAACTAAGTAAAAACAATGTATATAGTGTAACAGTACATAAAAGTGTAGCTTTTCTATGTGTATGGCTGTGTGTTATGTATAACATCAAACACTAAGCCTCAAAGTTTCGCTGCAGAGACAGGGTATTAAACCTATAAAAATGGCCTCATAATATCACTGCTTTCGTAAATCTCATTACACTCTGTAAATACAACAGAGGGAACAGAAGCAGCATTTTTAGAGTATGGGCTCAAAGAAAAGTGATGACAGAAAACAGCACTGTCCATGCTGTGTAACTAGGTAGCAGGATACTATCTGAAGACCAGTCAGTATTGTTTTTCCATAAAACAGATATAAGAGATTGTGCTTCCTT
>Ga0123352_10013526_pt1 | contig 12948 bp, 16 predicted proteins | sample TergutLab28metaG_FD_89700 | JGI IMG/M metagenome (GOLD analysis project Ga0123352, IMG submission 89700) | Labiotermes labralis P1 segment gut microbial communities from Petit-Saut dam, French Guiana - Lab288 P1 | ecosystem: Host-associated > Arthropoda: Insects > Digestive system > Gut ... | reverse complement strand
GAAACATGTCGGAGCGTTTTTAATGTTTTAATGTGTAAATTTTATATATGTGCAGTAGTTGGTATAATAATTGAGTAACTCAACAACATGCACGGTGTAACAATGAAAATAGTGCAGTATTGTTAAGTTAAAGGTGGGCAGAGCAGGGAGAGGAATGTGTACTTTGATGGTGTTTAGTTACATATTAACAAGGTCAAGCCTCGGTGACAGGCAACAAATCCTGTTTTCATTGGACACAAATTCAGTTAAGTTCATAATTACCAACCATACGCTTATTATGAACACCTACAACGATTATGCCCACTCTCCCAAGATGATGGATGATGTCCACAATGTCACATGTATTGTAACACACCATTATTCATTTCACTTGTATTAGCTTAAGGGATGGAAATTCAGCAGTTACGTCCAGTATCTATCTGTCCCAAGGGATTGCAGAATAATTCTGAAGCCCTCCCTCACTCACCTGCTGCTTCTTCTGGTTCAACTTATTGCGTTTTATTACTTCCTCATCTGGTTTATTGAGTGCCTCCAATGCTGCCTGCTCCAGTCTTCTTCTCTGTTCATTTTCCTGGTCTGCAAGCTGCAAACAAATTAAATTCCCGTTCCTGATCAGTCACACACAGCCCCCTAATAGTGCTTTGTTATCTGCTCAAAAAATGATTATGCAAAATGAAAAGAAATAAGTTCATGCTTTTTGGAGATAATACTGGACAACTCGAATAGAGGGGAAAACATTATTGGAGCTCATTCTTTTGATATGAGGTTAAATACATTACATAGGTTTGGGCAGGTCAGAGAACGGAAGAAAACAGAATTCCCAAAATTATGTATGAATTTTGGAACAACAAGACTGAGAGGGAGACCAAGAAATAGATGGCAAGATGAGGTGAGAGAGGATGGAAGAATAGTTGGTGGAGATGGGTGGCAGGAAAAAGTACATAACAGAGAGGAATGGAAGAAGCTCCTGAGAATGGCAAGGAATCGTCGCATTCTGCACATGCCAATGGAAAGAATGAATTCTTTCGATATGGTGAATTTTAACATCCTTAAAAAAGTGTACATTGGTCAAGCACACCTTGATTTTAGAAAACAGCAACTACAGAGCAGGGTACGCTGCTCTGTTCACAAAACAGTGTATTCATGAGACAGAAAAATTTACACTTCTTAATTGTAATCTACAGGGTAACTTTCTTTTTGTCTTTGTAACATTCTTGGCAGTGGCAAAACTCCCAAACACATGCAAAATGCTGCAGATCAAGGTACCATACGTTGCTGTTGCCAGGGGATGGAAACCACCAGGCCATGACAGCAGTTGACCCTCTAGCAAAGGTACTACAATACTCACTATCTGGTATCTGTTTGCTTATACCGCTTGTTTATAAGTGCCAGATGGAAGCAGGCCTTGATTTTTATTAATAATATGGGATCGTGAGATTTTGTTCACAAGTGCCAGTGTTCATACGTCAGCGAATTCCCACATACACAGTCCGACAATTATACGATGAGACTGATTTTATTTTGACCAAGATAGAAGTGCTAACTATGAAGCAATGCATGCCATCCATGTGATCAACCTTCATCTGTAATCTGGCAACACCGCAACGCCCCATGCTGAGCATGACGGGAAAATGTTGAGTGTTCTGGAACGCCTACGGAAGAGGATTTGCCATGTCCGGCCCGAGTACTCAGCACCAGGCAGTTGGTTTCTTCTTCACGACAATGCACCGGTTCACTGGGCAGTTGCTGTACAATAATTTTTAACCCGAAAACAGGTGTGCGTGCTCCATCATCCACCCTACTCCCCTGATTTATCCCCCTGTCATTATTTTCTATTCCCCAAACTGAAGTTACCATTGAAAGGGCACCTGTTTGAAGATGTTCAAGACATCCAAGCAGCTGTGACATCGAGTCTTCGGGCCATACCACAAGAAGACGTGCAGAGGTCCTTCCAGTCTTTGCTAGATCATGCCACTCGCTGTATCGATGCAGAAGGGACGTACTTGGAATAAAATACAGATAGTACTCACGTCTTTTGTTCCAGTTTTATTCTATAACCTCAGTCTCATTATATAATTGTCGGACTGTGTATTGAGCCAGAAGTACAGAAACTGCCACACACAGTTCATCAATAACTTACTTTAAAGGCACGGACAAAGCGAACAAGGAGTGAGAAGAACGTATTGGCATCGGCAGTACGTGGAGACTCGCCGAAGTACTCAACACATTCCTGGAAAGCATCTTGAGCAGCACGGCCGTCGGACTTGAGTCGTCTCAGTTTCTCTTCAGAATTTGCGAGGAAATCTCTCAGCACTACACTCTGGCCACTGCCCCGCTCCTTCCCAGTCCCTCGAAGCTCCGCTTCTTTACGTACCAAATCCATACCCTTCTCAAGCTCATGAATATCCGTCACAACATTCTCCAGGGACACTGCAACCACAAACCTTCCACTGCAAACTTACAACATAAACAGTGATAGTGAAATGAAATAAAATTACCTCCTGAAGATTCAGTCCTTCTGGAATGACACCCTCTTTCACAGTGCATAAAGGTCCTGCTGTTTCAAAGGATCACAATGAATTATTCTTCAGGGTCAAGCAGTCCAGGAAGATGAAAGCACTGCAACTTTTTCAAATGTCAGGAACTACAAGCCCAGTGACAGGGGGTCACAATCCAGAAGAACTGGATGTTCAGCAAAACTGCTGTGAAGAACTTGTATCTCATTACTGTCTACTTACTCTTGAGAACTGAAATATAAATTACTGTTCTTCAGTTTTTCTGAAGGAAATACAACTGAATCTTACGGTACAACAGATACCGAACTGTAAAATAAACCAGGCTTTAGTACCGAGTAACCTTCTTTCTTCTTTCCAAAAAGGACAGATACTATCTACACATCTTCTACTTGATGTATGCTCAATAAATTATTACTCACGCGACATGTTTCGACCATCACAAAAATAAAAACAAATATAACTGTATTCAATGTGTTAAATAAATTGAGATCCCAGTTTTACGCTTTACGTTTCTGTGAACGTGCATCGTAAGGAAATTGTGAAGTGAGAGAGAAAACCAACAAGATGCAACAGATAGATGTTTATTTTCAACAATTTCTCAACATGTTTCGGGCATCGTTATGCCCATCTTCAGGAGAACAAGACGTATGTTACTGCATGTGGTGTGCTGCACTGTAACAAGCGGGGAAAGTTAGATATTAAAGCTAATATCTAACTTTCCCCGCTTGTTACAGCGCAGCACACCACATGCAGTAACATACGTCTTGTTCTCCTGAAGATGGGCATAACGATGCCCGAAACTTGTTGAGAAATTGTTGAAAATAAACATCTAACTGTTGCATCTTGTTGGTTTTCTCTCTCACTTCCCAGTTTTACATTTAGTATGGTACATACTCCGTATCATTTTCACTTACTTACTTACTTTGCGGCTGGGGCGTGCTGCTGACCACTCACCCCCTTCTGGTGCCGCGGCCATGGAAGAGTGGAGCTATACCTCTACCCACCCTCTGGGCCACACCGGGCCTGTAATGGTATCACTTTATCTTTTTACTTACTTACTCCATGAAGCACAGTCCTTCATGACAAGTGAACCAGTTCTCAGCTAGCCAAGAAATTCCCTGCATTTTATGGAACCCAAAGGTTCATTGTCACATTTACAGGCACCTGCCAGCTGGCCCTACCCTGAGCCAGATCAATGTTATCATTTTCACTACAGTCAGTAATTATTAAAAATATGGCAGATGTAAAGATAAAGTTCACCCTATAACAGGTCACAAAGGCCCAGAGGGGGAGAAGAGGTATAGCTCTACTCTTTCTTTAACCTCAGTGGCAGATGGGGGTGGGTGGTCAACGCCATGCCCCATCTGCTTTTCCCCCTGGGAAAGACCTGGTACCCATCGTACAGGAGGCTGGGTGGGCCCCAGGGTGTCTGGATGGGTGCGGAAAATCTCGTCCCCACCGGGATTCGATCCCTGGACCGTCCAGCCCATAGCAAGTTGCTATACCGACTGAGCTATCCCGGCCCACATGGCAGAATGTTTGTGATATTAAAATACTTATTACAGTTGAAACCACTTATTACATCTTCCTGAAGATTTTCTAGTTTGGTGAGGTGTGGTACATTTAGAATTTGATATCCTTTTTTTTCGTTAGTTATTTCCTCTTCCACGCAATTACACAAAAAATATAATGTCAGCATTATCATTTGAGGAAGGCAGACATACTCATACATTATGAATTTTATAGAAATGTTCTTGTACTTATGTTACAGTAAAAAATTTTCCACTCTTCAAATTAAAAGTTTTCTCCCGCCACAGCATACTGAATATGCCGTTTATACCGCATGGAAAAATGAAATAATCATGACTAGACAGGAAGTGACCCCTGGTTTGGTTAAAGACACTGCTCCACTATTCCATATTGTACACAAGATTCAATTCTGTACATGTGCTTGGTTCACTAAATGTTTCAATCATTTAAATCCTGTCTTTTGCAGTGCACAGAGGGCACATAATTCAAGCCTTCTCGGACATGATGCCATGTAGACTGGTAGATAGTAACTGATGTTGCTGTGGAGCTTGCCACCGCCATCTTTATGCTTCAAGAAGTCAGTGAATGCTGTTCTTGGAACATGAAAGAGGAGAAAACACTCCGAAATGTTAGTGGCCTTGTAACTATCTATATGGCATCATATGCCAGGGGACCTGAATCTCAGCCCTGCTCTTCAAACAGCCAGTTACTTTCACAGACAAAACAGAACCTATAACAAAGCACCACAGTTCCTCCAGAGGATAAAAATGATTGCAGAAGTCACTGTGGTACACAAACAGGTCGTATGATTATATAACACATGCTGACAGGAATTTAAACCAGCGTTCACTTCTGAAACAAACAGCAAAATGTGACAGCCAGTTCTTCCGTGGTATCTCTCCATTTTTCAGTGTGTCAGCACCATAACATATGCTAGGCATTCGAGTTGCAAAGTCTGAAGTTTGACTAGGCTCTATTCTGAAAGATTTCCTTGGTCCATCATGGATTGGTAAAACATTATCTTAAGAAACTAGTGAAGCAAGCACAAGCAGAGAAAGAAAAGCATGACTGGGATCACTTACCGACAGCAGCTTTATCAATGTACATGAGGTCAGATTCAAAGTTCAACAGTTCTGGGAATTTGTGCCTCACGGTGTTGACAATATAGTGAAGAAGGCACATTCTCTTGTCTGTGGACTTGGTGTCAAGTAATGTATCGAGGCTCTGTAGCTTGAATCCGTATGCTGGCCCACGCTTACTACTATTCAGGTAGTTTCCAAATGCCAGGATTACCTCCAGCACCCGGCGGAGCTTCTTGGAGCTCTTGACTGAACTAGATGCAGATATGATAGCATGGATTTGCTGAAAACAGATCCTTATTTGAGTGCAGAAAATATGAAGCTCATTCGAGTAACATGAATGTGGTAAGAATGTAAAGTAATTTGAATAAAGTTACATTTCTTTACTTCAAATAATTGCAAACCCATTTCTTTAGACCAAAGACTAAATGACTTCATTTAATGATATGATACTCTGTTGCCTGCAATGATGACAGAACAAGAATTTCAAACTAAGGGTGATCATTCAAGTGAACTTGGGAGATGAGGAAATGGTTACGACTTTTATACCCAAGTATCTCTCCAACTAACCATAATACGATTGGTTTTACTGATCTTACATGTTTCAGCTGAAAACCACAGTCATCTTTTAGTGAGCTACAAATGCTGAAGACATGTACAGCGCGCTGTACAGGTTGTCAAATACAGATGGTAAAATGTTCGTACACGCAGTGTTGTTCATAGCGATACAGTATTATTTAAACTGAATTATACTTATAACACAAATGAAATATAAAATTTACATAAATGGTAGTATCCAAAAACAACCAGTGATGGATGATTTCTCTTCAGTTTTTAGTACAGTGGAGTTCTGTAAATGTTTTTGATGTTAAAACAGAATTTACAAATATTAAAGAATTTTCGAGACACTTACTTGGAATAACATAGATAAAAAATCAATGTATTAGGTAAAAAACAGGAGCAAAGAACATAGTAAAGGAAATAAAAGAGTACCAGGAAAAGTGTACAACACATACAGAGAATGGATACAAACAAAATACCAAAACAAGCATTACGATATCAACCAAAAGGACGAAGGAACATAAGATGACCGAGGATTAAGGAACAGAAAACACGCCTAACTGTTCATGAACATGATGATGATGACGATAAATATTACAGTTAATATTTATTTGAAGAACTATCGTGGCACTTGGTTGCAATCAGAAAAGTTGGTCTCCAGTTCACAACCTACAACAGGGACCTCACAAAAAAGGACAGGAGATACAAAATTTCATTTCTTTAGGCCACATATGTGGCCGAAATATCTGCTTTCAGCCTTATTTATTTTTGTCTACTTTCACTGAAAGACAAACCAATACATATATGTGTTCTTAACCTTAACACTAGAGTGAGGCAAGTGGCCAACTTCATACCACAGCTGCTTTACACCTGGGGGAAAATTCCCCAGTACCCATTGAATAAAAGGCTGGAAGAGTCCCAGAGCTTGTATGGATATTTCTGTAGAAAAGAAAATCTCTTGCCCCTGCCTCAAATCAAACTCTAGACCATACAGCCCACAGCCTAATCTCTGTACAAACTACACTATCCCAAACACAAACCCAAATAACTTTACAAGTTCTGAATCAAACCATAACAGCGTCTGTTCAGACAAAACCCAATGATGTGGGTTTCTAAAATGTAGAAATACAGACATCAAGAGTTACAAAACTGTATCATGTTTGGGAAAAGAAGCACGCATTTTCAAGACATGTGGCCAATGATTTTAAAGGTCTGCAACTACATACCACATACTTCATTAGGGTTAGCAAATCAAGCATGTGTCTGTGTTTGTGCATGTGTTACATATAAAATACGTTGTCCAGTGCTAAGATTATACAGTGCCTGTGTTTTTATGGGTATGGAGCATCAGCAGAGTCATACTGACAGGGTAAAACAGGAATACTCAAAAAACACTTATAATAAAACCAACCAGATGCACTACTTTCTCAAAAAGCTGTATGACATATACCGTTGCTGTGTGTACACTGAAAAACTCCTGCTGATGGACAGGTGAACTGTCCGAAACATGTAGAGTTTTATTCCAAAAATAAATTTGACAAATTAGTACATCCAGTTGGTTTTATTAAAAAAAATTTATCATGATGCACGGTCACCTAAACGTCAAATTAAAAAAACGCCTCTCACATTGTGACCTTGTCCACCAAAAAATGCAACACAGACTGTCCTGGGACTGAACACAGGTATTCACATCCACACAGAATGGCAAGTAACTGCCTGAGCCATGGCACAACACACTACCAAGGCAAGGAAAATGAAACAGATGAGACATATTCATAAATAAGGGCTACAGAATTTTAGCTATGAACTTGAAAAGACAATTATCAGATACTGTCAATGGGAGGACATTATTAATATGTATCTTTAAGAATTGCGAATATGTGGACTAATTTCAACTGAAATGACACTGGTGACAAGTGGCAGACTTTTCTGTACACAGTTATGAACACTCAAGTCTCAGAGAAGTGCAGTATTCATGAGACAGTATGCTACTATTCACTGATGAAGAGGGGTCTAGTCTAAGGAGTGAGTTAATTAGTTACTATAAGCTTACAGGGCAAATTAAATACTCACTGGAGTAATAAGATGAATGTTGTCAAAAAAGTTCCCAATGTAATTCATAATGCTAAGCTTCGCTGATATCCTTTCCACCTTTCCCAACTGCAAAAGGAACTTATCTTCCTCTGTCAGTAAATTCACATTCTTCTTGGAGCCCACATATTCCCTGTAGGCCTTCGTCTGAACAAAAATTGAAAGGAAAGGTCAGTGAACAATTCCATGCAGGAACAAGATAATTCAGTTTAGTTCAACTGCAGACACAAACAGAAATAAAATGCTAGAAAGCCACAACTACATGCTGACATAACACAACCATTTTTTGTCTGAACTGAAAAATTCACTGGCCAGAAAAAATTCTCCCCAGAACTAATAGCAGTGGGCTCTATCCCTGTACTATCTGACACATTATACCTTAGGTTCTAAACCATTTTGTGCTATCTGAGATCCTGTCATGTTTATTTGTTTCCCACTGCACCACATTGTGCTATTTGCAGAAGTGACAGACAATATCGATTTCAGAAGTGATAGAAAATATTGATTTCAGAAGTGACAAACAATATCGATTTCAGAAGTGACAGACAATATCGATTTCAGAAGTGATAGAAAATAGTGATTTCAGAAGTGATAGAAAATATCGATTTCAGAAGTGACAGACAATATCGATTTCAGAAGTGATAGAAAATACTGATTTCAGAAGTGACAGACAATATCGATTTCAGAAGTGACAGACAATATCGATTTCAGAAGTGACAGAAAATAGTGATTTCAGAAGTGATAGAAAATATCGATTTCAGAATTGACAGACAATACTGATTTCAGAAGTGATAGAAAAAATTGATTTCAGAAGTGACTGACAATATTAATTTCAGAAGTGACAAACAATATCGATTTCAGAAGTGATAGAAAATACTGATTTCAGAAGTGACAGACAATATCGATTTCAGAAGTGACAGACAATATCAATTTCAGAAATGACAAACAATATCGATTTCAGAAGTGATAGAAAATATTGATTTCAGAAGTGACAGACAATATTGATTTCAATAAAATCTTGGGCTGACAACTGCAACAAGTGGTTCAAATACACCACTGTTTCGGAGACAAACACCGTTTCTATCATCAGGGAGATACAGCTGGTCTCTGCAAGGTCAGTGTATTTAAACCACTTGAAAAGGCTGCCAGTCAGAGGAGATTTTATTGAACCTCATCATCAAAAAATCTTCAAGACACATACAGGGTGTTTCAGGAGGAATAGTAAATATTTTAGGAGATGGTAGTATGGTCTATTCCGAGTAAGTAAGTTCATATAAACATGTGTCCAATTTTCAGTGTGTGTAAAGATACAGCTGTTTGAAGCTGGCGCGTACAGATTAGATTGTCTGTTGGGATGGATGATAAGCGAAGTCTACAAAGAAAAAGTAAACACAAGAGATGAACTGGTCACTCACATTATGAATAGTGCTACCCTCATAAAGCAAGAGCGCCAAGACGACCTCAGGAGAGCTACACGTACTGTTGCCAAGAGGGTTGAAAAGTGCATGAAGTCAATGGTGGGATTTTTGAACTCTTACTTTGAACTGTTGCAATTTAGTGAGATCATTTACATAACCAATAAATGCAATCAATACATCATTTGTCTTTCCTTCATACCTTTTGTAAGGCTCTTTATTCGTAACATTCAAACAGCTGTATCTCCACACCTATTGAAAATTGGACACATGTTTATATGAACTTATTTACTCGGAACAGTCCATACTGCCACCTCCTAAAATATTTACTATCCCTCCTGAAACACCCTGTTTATCAATTTCATTTGCTGAAAATAATAATGTTACACACATTTGTTAATTGAAGGTTAACCCCATCTAGACATTGATAGCACACATTTTGGTTGATACAAACCCATGTTTTGGACATACCAGATCCTATCGCACACTGACACACATCTACCAAAAACAAAAAATCCAGGAGACCGTTAGTTTCACACACACTGCGGTGAAAATGTTACACCTGACATTTGCTGCTCGGTTTTGTAAAGATTTGATTTTAAATACCGAATCGCCCACCTGCAGACATGGTTCTTATTCACAAAACAGCTGAACTGACTCTCATATCAAGGATACCTGCTACGGAACCAAATTACACACGCCATGTTAATATCATTGAACTAATTTTCATGTGGTAAGTGGACATATGAAACTTCATCCTTAAGAGGTGCGTCACATAGATTCATGTCCTTCATAAACACTGCAAATGCCTTTTCAACAATGCAACTTTTGAGTTTTATTTGTAAAAGAGCAAACTGAAAATTATAAAACTAACATAAATAAGTCATCTCAGTTTCAAATATCTGAACCATTAAACAAAGTAAAAGTTCAACACATTGCTATGAATAAAATTACACTACCTCTTGCTCTGTAGGCACCATTCTCTGGAGAATTTCTACATTTTCCAAGGACAGGAGCTTCAGGTCCAGAGAATTAACAGCAGCAATCACCTTGTCCACAGGCATTTCCATTTTACGCCTTGATATTGCTGTTTGATACAGTTTAAAAATTAGAAGTAATCATGTGTTAATGCATTTTAAGAACTATAAACTAAAGCTATAAGCAAATGGTGACAAAATCAAGTTGTGTCTCCCACACAGCTGATACGCATACCATGCTTTCAGTAATGGTCAGCTGCTAGTGGCTTACAAAAAGCAATGCATCAATATTCAACTTATAAACTATATTTGTGTTTCATACTAAATTGTACAGTTTAATTTTCTGTACAGAGAGGTAACATCACACCACAGCAGCACAATTACACAGGTCTATTGCGAACCTCTAAAAAACCTTCATGAAGGAGACTCCTTACGTCCCATAGCAGGATGGTGTATGGGTAAAAAGGTAAAGGTAAAGTGCACCCTTGTACAGGCACTGAGGCTCTGTACGGGCCGTATGGCCCATAGGGGGAGTAGAGTTATAGCTCTACTCTTTCTTGACCATGGCATTAGAAGGGGGTGAGGGGGTCAGCGTCACACCCTGGCCGCTCTATAACCCCAAAAAAGACCCTGTACCTATTGTACAGGAGCGGTGGGCCCCAGGGCCGGTCTGGACAGGTGCGGAAAATCTCGCCCCCACCAGGACCATCCAGCCCATAGCCAGTCACTATATGGACGCCACCCAGCCCACATGATGTATAGGGCTATGAAGCTAATTCAAATGGTAGTATCATTGGCTACATCAAGACACAGGATAATAAACCTGTCCTCATGTTTCTGAGGAACATGCTAACACCGTCTGCTGTTGGGATGAAAGATGATTGGGAGGATGAGAAGTATCAGTTATTTCTACCCTCCGATTGCTTTAGTATCCACCCGAACCATATTCATGCACCTCAAAAATGGAGACAGCACATTCATTTGAAACATAAGAACAAACTTATTACGCTAAATTTTGTAACCCACAAAACCAACATCTAAGCAACACCAATCATGAAAGCTTGAAAACTTATTCAGCAGTTGATAGGTTAAGTGATGATGAACAATGTACCATACAACAGACACTCTTGGACTGAGACATACTAGTACTGGAGAGCAGCAACTTCAGTCAATAAAATTAATAACTATAATGTGTCAATATCCTAGTTGCTTAACACATATGATTTCTTTGAGGATAAAATTGATACCTATATTCCTCAGCCGCGTGTGTTCGAGTAATGAAACGTTTTCTGTACGTTTGAACCTCTTGCTGGGAAAGCTGCTCAGTCCGTCAACTTCACTGTCACCATTGGTAAGCGGTCCACCAGTACCGATCTTGAATCGTTCCTCAAAATCACCGAAGTCTATCAAACTGTGCAGTCGATCATCATCCAGCTCATTGAATATTGTACCTCGAACCTGGGAACAGGAAATAAGTCACATGTTATGCAATGGCATCAATAATCGGGGGATGGGTAAGAGATGAAGTGGAATGATTTGGAAGGAGGTAGTCACGGGTTAAGTGAGGTACTAAATCGATATCGGGGAACATGTAAGAGCACCGTAACCCTCAGACATGGTGGCCAATGCCCTGGCCAAGTTTTTAACTGGGCACCTCCTGAGTGGAAGTCTAAATCATTTCCAATACAGTAACCTCCTCCATGCTGTCCTTCTAAATGCTGCAATATTTTTTGGTAAGTTTACAGTTCATGTCTTGAAGCTTTCACAGCAACAATGTTCAATTAAATCTTCTCGGGAAGAGGGCTGCATCAAAGTGAAAGGATGTTCCAGTGTTTCAGGGGCTTACTCTTTGGAACATCTTTACCCTTTCATGCGGCAGTCTGCCCAAGAATATTTTATTACATTTCATGGTTAACTCGATGACTGTCCCGTGCTAAATATCATCAATACACCCAGACCTGTGGTCGAAGTTTCGCAGCTAAATTCTCCCCGATATATGATTTGCCACTGCTCAGGGCTCCCAACAGGTTTATTTGACATTTCTGATCATGTGGAAGACCACGAGTACTCCCAACTCGAAGTTTTATCTTTTTTGCAGACGTGAAAGGTACGTGCAGACATCACCATAACAAGCTGGTTTCGGAACAAGCTTATTAACCACAACAGCTCAAGCATCTCACTCCTAACCTAGCAGGTTCCCCTTCTACTGGGTCAACACTTTATCAGGTAAATATCGTGTACCACATCTTGTTGGCTTCTTTACCATACTGATGTAGCCCAACATCTGTCCACACACATGACACACTAATGGTAAGTGACAAACAATAGTTTTCATGTACAATTTGGACCTTGTATTAAAACTCAACTATGGATTTGGTTTTGAAGTTTGTCACATTAATGAAAAGTAATCCCATCCCTACACAAATCAGTACAGAACAGCTTGGGAAATTTGCTTTAAGTCTCAGTAAAAATACAAGTTGCTCACAAAACAGCAATTTTCATAACCCACTGATAAAAAATTTTAATGGAGAAAGATAAAAAAAAACTTGACAGATCATTAATAGGAATTTATGGCCCAGTGATTGACAAGGGAGAATGGCGAATTAGAACTAATCGAGAACTTTATCAATTGTATGATGAGAAAGACATTGTGAAATTTTGTAAGCTGAGTAGACTGAGATGGGCAGGACATGTCATGCGCCAGGATGATGATGATTTAGCCAGGAGAGTCCTCCTTAGTGAGCTAGGAGGAAAGCACCCCAGAGGTAGACCCAGGTTG
>Ga0123352_10013525_pt1 | contig 12949 bp, 6 predicted proteins | sample TergutLab28metaG_FD_89700 | JGI IMG/M metagenome (GOLD analysis project Ga0123352, IMG submission 89700) | Labiotermes labralis P1 segment gut microbial communities from Petit-Saut dam, French Guiana - Lab288 P1 | ecosystem: Host-associated > Arthropoda: Insects > Digestive system > Gut ... | reverse complement strand
TGCAGCCTACACAACACAACAAGTACTCGCTAGCTCCTGAAGATGGACGTATTAACATCTGAAACATGTTGAGCAATATATAATAAAGCAAGTGTCATCTAGTTGGTCAACCTTTATTCAAATTACGATACATGTATTTGGGGTTATTTGTTTTCATCTCTAACAAGAACAATTCAGATGTCATTGTACTGGTATTCCACTACTTTTCCACACAGGTGCCGCTAAAACCAAGGCGTCATCGCGATTTGTACTCATCACCAAATATTACTGCGGTGAATAAAGTAAGAGGGGATGAGATGGAACGCTGGGAAGAACATCAAATGGATGCGGAGTTTTAATGGGGAAATCTAAAGAAAGACACCGCTTAGAAAACATAGGCGTAGATTGGAAAATAATATTAAAATGGTTGCTAAAGAAATAGGATGTGAATTTTTTGATCTGGATTCATGGGGCAAGCGATGGGCTATTGTGAGCACGGTACTGGGCGTACGGGTACCAGAAAATGAGGGGAATGTTTGCACTGGCCGAGAACCTTTAGGTTTTCCAATACGGGATCAGCTCCATGGTTAATCTGTTATTGCTCTGGGATGTAAAAGTGGTGTTAAAGCTAATCTGCACCGAACTGCACTCAGCACACTCTTGTAGCCAGTTGTCGGTACACGTACTGAGACACAGTAGCTCCAGATGTGTGCTAACGCCCACCAACTTCCATTTCAGTCCGTATCTCGACATGCATTCATTTTTGCAGTTACAATACAATAAACCTAAAGCATAAAACTGTACCCGGAGGGCAACAAGTATGCATTGTGTCATATACGCTTAACTTTGTGTCGACTTAAAACATTCCTGGCCATTATTCAACCGAGCACATAACTGCACGTGTCCTCCCCCGTCGCTGCACCAGTAAAGCAGCAACACACTTTTCATAAATTGTAAAGTCTGACACGTGGTTTCCAAATGCAAAGCGCCACTTGAGCCCTACGGTACCGCATTGTTAAACACCTTCCTTAGAACCCAGAATGTTAGTTTCTTTTCCTAGAATTTCCATACATGTGCTTAATTATTGATTGCAACAAGCGACTATGGACTTCGTCATGCCTGTCCGTCTTTCCGTCCGTTCGCATGGAACATTGGACGGATTTTCATGAAATTTGATACTTGAGGATTTTTCGGAAATCTGTCGAGGTAATTCAGTGTCATTAACATCGGACAAAAATAAAGGGTACTTTACGTGAAGACCAATGTACGTTTTTGATCATTTCTCGCTCATTTCTTCGTAGCATGGGAAACGTTTCAGGCAGAAGTTGTAGAGAAAATCAAAACACACATTTTTTGTTCAGTAACATTTTTTTTTTCGAAAATTGTACCGTTAGTGAGATAATTTGGAAAAGTATTATAGAGCGGGGCAGGCCACAGATGAACGCATGCTGGATAGCTAAGGCTACAAATGCACACCCCAGGTTGTGTAATACAATTTGTGTTTATACTGCAACAATGGTTGCAAGAACGCGCCTCAATGTTACGTTATACGTACATTGCCTGTCTTGTCCGTATTTATTATTAGCTATATTCGATTGTTTCGTTGTGTGTGAATACGTTAAAGGTCTGTATGAAACACAATGCGTTGTAAAGTTAAGGCCAATGTTACTTGTGTTTGCTTTTAACCATTACATTTTATTACATATGGGTACTAGATTTACGCCATTGGTGAGCATCTAGCTGTTGAAATTATAATTAGTTATTAAAAATACCCATATGAATGCCATTCGAACTTCAGAGGTGACGGAAAAACGGAAGACTTTGAATTTAAAGGTGAAGGTAAAGGTAAAATTGTTCGTAGGCTTAATTACGCACTGCGAATCGAAGATGTTTGTGAGACAGTGGTAGCTGCATGCTTCTTAACCTTGGCACCAGACGGATATGGTCAGCTTCACGCCCCTGATGCTTTGCCTGCGAGGAAGGAACTCCCCCCTAACCCGCAGGACAGTAAGCCGGTTTGGCCCCAGAGACATTCTGGAAACTGGAAACTGTGAAGAAGAGAAAAATGCATTGCCCTTGGCGGGAAATTGACCTCGATAAACATATTTTAGTCCGTGATGAAATTTTTTTTTTTTGTGTGCGTTTTCATTAAGCTTCCTTAAGTTCTTAACACGATGAATTGCAATATGGCAGTAACAAAAACTAAGATTATATTTCGACTTTACGGCACCAGACATCGCCACTGAGTGACTGCCAATCCGGTTTCGTATTGCCTGTGTTCTGGGTTAGATCTTTGGTCCCATTTAAGCAGATGATAATCGTTAATGAAGGGGTTTCCTCGTGCTGTGGCCTTTGAAGCTCCGTTACAGCAATAATAAGATCCTACCAATAAACTTCCGTCAGTTCAATTCTGTTTTTTTTTTGTCTGCTTGAAATTGTCATCCAGTGTCTTTCCCTTATCCTCCAGCTTGACTTTTCCAACAGTGTTCTGCAACAAATATTTTTTTTCTTGTTTGTGTTGTGCATGCTGCATGTCCAGCATACAGAATTTGCCCTTAGCGTTTCCAGGTACGAGGAGAGATAGCTCTAAGATATGTGTATGTCTTCCCCAGTCTCTCTCCTTAATAGCTTTCCGTCCACACGGTTTTACCAAACGTCGTTTGAACTGCTAGCTACCAGGGGCTGTCTCATTGTCCTAGCTTTTAATTTTCTTCCATCAGCAGTACCAACAAATCGGCGTGAGAGCTTTTAGGATTACAGAGGCAGAGGATCTGTCTTATGTAAATGTCTGAAATACTATACTGAAATAGGTATTTAAAAAAATTTGCAAATCTTTTATTCAATTTATATTTAAGATATAAAACAACAATAGGGCGATAGCGCGAAATGAATCCTATCTAGCTTGCCGTTTGATTCCGATGACTATAGGTTGCAAGGGATGGCATGTGTAGCTCTGCGTGGAAGTTGGCCATAAACTGAACTTGGTCTCAACGAGAAGTACAGTTTGTACATCAACAACTACAAATATGGCTACCGTGAGGAATTCCTGGAAAAGTTAACATAGGAATAGGTGCTAATGTAAATGTGTTATTAAACGGTGTACTTGTTGATACGTTCTGTACATGGGCCTGCCTGCCGTAATAGGGGTGAGTTTATTATTTTTTGTAGAAGCGTCTGTATTTTTCACACAAGGAGGACGCAGTTCCTGTCAGATGACAGTTAACGCTCTTCGTTGGAAGGCATCGACATGTATGCTGTCATTACTTTATCTCACAACCAACCACTGTCGCTTCTAGAAGGCTCGTTTGTTGTATTAACGTAGCCCATTCAACCGACCGCCTACATGTGCGAGCGAATAGCGGTGGTAAGTGACAAACAAGAGTTGTCAGATGAAATAAGGAACATGTATGTACTTTCACCCGTAGGCATGAGGGATTCGAATTTGCAACGGGCCTTTTCGCCTAATTAATTTGTTGTTTTATTCTCGGGATATTATTAGATCGATTGAGTACAAGGCAATTGCTCGTCGTGAGTTCTTCCTAGCAGTTCTGGTTAAATATTTCCGCTGTTCGTATTAGTGTAAACTGTACGTCTGTATTTGAGCCACTGGACTTAATTGTACAACCAGCCGATTACTGATGTACTTCTGGACCACCGGTGTCGCTGGAAAATGCGCGTCAACCACGTAGCCGCCCCTACGGATATTCTGTTGTAAACGAGAGAGCTCCGTGCCTCACTGCAAGAGCTGTAACCATTTTAGATGCAGCCGCATATGACCACTTACAGCCGCAGGTCGTAAGGCAGGCAAGATGGCTGATGTTGATTTTCGAATGCTTAAGAGCTGACGTCACTGTATACGGTTAGAGAACACAGAAGGTGCCTTGATTGTATATTACAAACGGTGCATTATACCAGTAGGAACTGCTGACGTTAGAAACACACAAATAATAAACAAATTGTTCTTTCGTACAAACTGGGAGTCTTCAGGCCAGGCAACCAAGGCGTCTCCTGAGCTTAAAACGTTACAACGGAGAACACAGTGTCGCTTGAGTGAACGTACGAGGCCTTCGGTAAATTGAAATTGCTCGTAAAATAATGCTTTCTCGAGTGAGACGAGTTTAAAACGCGTGCCTATTGACTAACTTTATAATCTGCTTGATAATTAAACCATTTGTACAGTTAGCCTACTCAGGAAGGGTAACAGGCTTCTCCACTCTTTGGGTGTTATTTAGAACACGTGATCGTTGGTTACTAACAAACCAACCAACTGCATGGAGCAGAGTCTTTGAGAAGCTAACCGGTCCTCAGCTAGTCAAGAAATTCCCCGCATTTTATGAAACTCGAAGGTTCATTACCGCGTTTACAAGATCCCTCCTCCTGTCTCTGTCCTGAGCCAGATCATTCCAGTCCTTGCTTCCCCATCCCGCATCTTTAAGATCCGTCCAGATATAATCATCCCATTTTCGCTTAGGTTTACAAAGTGGTCTGTTTCGCTCAGGTTTCCCCACCAAAAGCCTTTATGCACCTCTCCTTTCCCCCATACGTGCTACATGCCCCGCTCCTTAATTTGTGTCATTTATAAATGAAAACTGTGTACAGAGCTTTTGGTGGTATATCTAATGGAACGGGATCGTGGGTAGACCTGAGACTATTTAAGGATAATATTAATGAGGATCTTCGAAGGGTTAGTTCCTGAGATATTGACCTATTATTATTCCGCCTAGGAACGAAACATACAATTATCACCTGCATTCAGCGGGCTCGAATTAAAATCAAATGAGGAGCTTTGGTGACCAAATGGACAGAACTTTGGTGACCTCATGGACAGAACTTTGGTAACCTCATGGACAGAGCTTTGGTGACCTCATGGACAGAACTTTGGATTAGGTGAAAGTATTTTTTTTCAGCCCATCATCTTTTAAGAAAGACTCTAAAATAAGTGAGCCACGTCTTCCCAGTGATTTTGTCGTCTCGCGCTGTTCATTATAATATTTTATACGCATCAGGTAGGTTGTCTGCGTCATGGGCTATGTGAGGTCATTTATCTTTCCAATGCACATACAATTCATCCGCTTCTTGCTATGACCCGTTTGATTTTCAAAGCGTTCTTGTTCTGAGAACCGATCGAAAACGGGGGATTTTTTAACTGCTTGATGTACGAATACAGAGTAAGTGTATAATGTTTCTGTCTGTAACAAAATAAAATATAGCTGGTTTTAAGGGGACACACTTATAAGCCAAAGAAGCTAAGATATGTCCTGCTAAACCAGTTTTTAGAGTATCAAAACTTGGTATTTGAAAACCGTAAAAAATATTTAGATCACCATTTAAATTAAGCCTTTTTGCTGAACGACCGTTTGTGAAATTTGTAATGAAAATGGGATGGCATTCTTGAAGGTTAACAGGGATATGAAATGCTTGTCTATGGAACTGCGGAAAGGAGAGCCGAGCATTAGAGCAATATGTAAATTGTTCCGACATGCAGGGGTGTGTTCTACAACAACGGCAGAGTTCTTTAATTGTGAATCCACAACTTCATAGGACAAGTTTTAAGCTCGGAAGTGGCTAGCAATTTAAAATTACATTCCGGTAGAAGTTAGGTGCAGGATACATTCGGGCGTGCTTTGTTGCGGTATTGTTCACGTCGGAATTCTTTTCATCTCTTGCCTGCAAACACAGAAACTAAAATATGCAGTCCGCAGTTTTGCTTGTTGTTTTAGGTTGCTGTCGAAATGTGGCTATCATTTCGTTTAAGAACATGGATTTCAGTTTAAATTAATGCAAGCCCCTATTGTGGAACGTTATGAATAAGTGTTCCTTATTTACAACGAATGTTCCTACAAGTTTCGGATATTGACCATCTTCAGGGACACATGCAAAAGTGGTATATACCGAACGTCACTACAATGTTTAAGCTAACCGAGTTCAAAGCGAACCAGGCGCCTTAACACGTACTCATCGCCTCGCGACTTCTTTCGCCTTTCTTTTGCCGAGCAACACATGAGTCACTTGATGAAAATTACACTTTTTTTCTTTCTTTTTGCTCAGCGCGTACCTCACTGGGAATTTATACGGCGGCAGCCCGTAATGTGAGGGACCACCATAATATTCACGCAAAATTCCACGGCATATTTGGTAGGTTTCATTTTTGTTGGAGTAACCAAGCGTTTTCACCTAGTGGAATACTGCCATCTAATTCTGTTATGTCGGGTTATGTGATCGATGGTCAACCTTTTCTTCTGCCTCAGCGCGTACCTGGTTGAGAACACATCAACAACGGTAACCCAGGCAGCCTAGGCGTAACTCACATGCGATTATATATTTATAAGAAGATTCTGTAAACTCTGTATTATTAATATGGTTTTGCTGTGATGGTAGAGATGATTATTTTTTGTAATAGTGTACCCTGCGGATCCCCATTTGATTTTCTTTGTGACAGGTTGCACAGTGTAGAGGAAGTACAGTAATATCACAAAAAAACAAAAACAAAAAAATACTTGTTTTATTCCGGCTGGATGTGGGAAAAACGATTGGTAGATACGCCAGACTCGGCTGAATGCGTGTCTCAGAAGTCTGGGACACCAGTCAGAGTTTTAAGATTTCATACGGGAGTTAGTTGTTAGTGAATCCAGTTCGTATACGTTGTGGCCTATAAGCGGTTTCGGTCAATACAAGTGACTGGTAGATATACTTCACATGAATTTCAATTACATTACTTTCCTTCACGGGGCTCTGGCCCACGCTAACACCGTAACGGACCCATGTGACCCTTGAATCCAGTAACTGCGCCAACGTTGGTCTAATTGACGTAAGTTTACACACACACACACAACGCGCGGACATTAGGATGCTATTTGTGTAGTACAGTTTTGACAAATTTTTGGACTCCGCAAATAAGCGGAAGAATGTATGCTTATGCACCTACTAGTAAGTATTAAAAACATATTTAAAGGTGGATAAATTGGGTGTATCTGTTTGAGGTTATGGTCCATTGGAAGGCTGTGATGAATAGGGAAATGAACATTTGTCATCCATAAAAGGGAATTTCTTAACCACCTGAGCTAATGCCAGATGATTCGGCAAAAAGTTGTTAATTAGTTTTGAGAGTAATATATAGGAGTGCAGTGACACGTTCCGTTCCTTATAGACATCAAGGTATATCGAATTTTGAAAGAACTGGTCTAGCGTTTTATCTTTGATGTTTTTGTTGCGTTTTAGATCCTGAATGCTGTGGATATGATCAAGCTATTGTGACGAAAGATAATGTGTTCAGGGAGAATGATTGTTTCTAGCGGCCATGAGGACGTGTAGAGCTATCGTGCAGGTTGAGAACAAAGGCGGCCGCGACAATAGAGAGGCGCTAGACCCGCATCTGAAATATTCTGGTGATCAGATCGACGACTGTCCCAAAGCAGGGTGAAACATCACCTCTCCTACTGACGGACTGATGCCTTCTACTTTGCTTCTCCAGTGGCCTCTACTTCAAAGGCTGACCTGGAATGAGATGCAGGGGCAGTGTCACATTACAGGCGCTGTCTAAAATAACTGCACGCTAGGGGCCTACACTGCGAATCAGTTTAAAACACTGCATATAGAAAAACTTTATAAATTGCGCTCTTCATGTAATAGGCCTCTTTTATTGGTAATTAGATAAGGTAGATAAGGCCTTTCTCTTACGTTACCTTTGCAACACTTCGGTCCATTTATTTACGACGTACTCAGTATTTAAAGACAGCCGAATCCACGTAACATTGGACATTAAAATGGTTGCGTAATTTCAGGCTTTCTTCGCGTTATCACTGAGGTCTGCGCTCTTTGGGATTGTACGCAGCGTTCTGGCAGTTTCTTAACTGAAGTTTCGAACAACCCATCGGTCCCATCTTAAAGGTTCAAGGGCTTGACCCTTGACCGATGGATTGTCCCGAAACCTTGGCAAGAAACTGCTATTTTTCGCTGCGTTAAATCGCAAAAGAGCACAGATCTTAAGATGGTTGTTTAGGGAATTTGAAGGTAGCTGTCATGGTCTAATTTTGGACAGTTTTGAATTCGGGACCTCCAGAATAGCAAGCCGTAGTGCTTGCTATACACTGGACCCCGACGTCCGACGACTGGATTGTATGGGAGAGTTAATGCAGATGGCTAAACTGAACTGGATAAGAATAGGTTCTAGTCAAATTTGTTTGCGATTATGGCGGTGATGTATTGTTCATTCAAAAATGGAAATTCTTTAAGCATATTCGGTGTCATGAATTTTGTCAGTCAGTTATTTCGACAAACACAGCGAAACGGGTTTATGAGAGGACATGTTGAATTTAACTTCCAGTCTTTATGTAACAGCATGCTGTTGTCTAAACATTTAAAAAATGAAACCAAAATAATATTGGGACCTGGTTCAATAGAACACAAATAATGTTTCCGGCCGAGGAAGTTTGCACTGTGTGCTGTATACTCCTTGTGTTTCGTCGCCGACGAACAATTGCAGATTTGGCAGGGAAAACACGTTAAACACTGTCACATAGAAGGCAAACGTTCTGACACATTATGTAAACCATATTCGAGACAAAAAAAAATTCGGTGTTTATTAACAAACAGTATCCGAACCCCAGAGTAATCCATTTGTACTGTATTAACTAAACAGGAAATCAGCCAATCAAAAACTTTCCTTCTCTATATGAAAGTAGCAGCTTTTGCGAAACGGATGGTACTCAGAGGATTAAAAAAAAAATTATTTTTGTGGTACTGAAGAGTTTGAACCGTGGTCTCCAGACACTCATGAGTTGTAACGCGGTATTATTCTCCAATTTAAATTTAGCGAATTTTTGCCCTATCAGTTTGCAGTGTTTCATGTTTCGATGTACTGTTCAAAACCGCAAAGTTTTAACATCCATACAATATTACAAATTTCTCTTTTATTTTGTGGGGGAATGAATGGTGTAATTTTAACGCACGGCTCCGAAGTTTCTGTGAACTCCAAAAATAGTAAAATTGTGTGGCAAATATTTTCATACTGTCACTGTAAGAATCAGAACTCGGCACATGCATGTAGACTAAAGGGGCGAGGACCACCAACGCATGGACCCTTATGGGGTTCATGGACATTAGTGGAGAGTTTTGGGCCCTCTTCGTGAGGCTCAGGGCCGTTTAGACATAGTGTTGGTGAAGAGTGAAATTCCCGTATTAGGGTTAGTGTGTCTTGTCTACCTGGGGTTGCTCGACCTGGCTTAACTGTGCTGCGACGTCTTTACGCCTTTGGGTGATCAGATCAAGAGGAGCCGAAGAAAAAGGAACGTTAAGAGGAAAGGAACACCAAAAAATACACAGTGACAACTAAAAGCTGTCGATGTCTCGACAAACTGACGCCATTTAAAATCAGATAGCTTAGGTTCAAAGAAACCCCGCCTTTTGTAAACCGTGAGAAATGTGAATCTTAGAAAAGTACCGGTATTTCGAGCTATATGTGTCTGCTAATGCTGTGTGTCCTTGAGAAATAGCAAATCGAAGTGACAGTCATATGAAATTAAGAGAAGGTTGTATGGGAGCTGAAGTTTGCACGGCGCTGAACATTTTGAATATTGACTTCCGGGTTATGACACCGTGTAGTTCTGCAGATGGTTGCCGATGTATCGGAAGAACTGTTGCGTCCGTCTTCAGGACAGAAGGCGAGAGAGGGGAAGCAGGTTTAACCGCGGTAATAGGGAATAAACTTACATGGCAGTATGGTGCAAACACCACAGACAGGAGAAGTTAAGTTTGAAGTAATGTTTGTACCATTTACGTCAGAGACTTTTGTATTACTACGTCCTATCAACGTTCTCTTTAAGCTGCAGCGAATTATCGGCGTGTAGTTATACCTATTTCCACGAGATTTTCCGGCCGTATTGCCGCATTTGTGTTTCCTCCTTACAGATAAAGGAATTTCCTCCTAAATTGACCGTCTTAATTCAGTAACAAGATCGGATGTGTGTTTGGTTTGAGAGTCTCACTGCAGTGTGTGTGAACGCTACTACTGTCTTCTGGATTGTGACGCCATGTCGTGTGATACAAATTTACCGACGCTTCCCAGTAACCTGCAGGCTCCAACGTCGGACTCCAAGATGAGACAGCAGGTTTCGTCAGAAGGCTGTAAAACACTTATCAGACTACACGGCCGCACACCCAAGATGACAATAGATTTTCAGTACTGGAACTTCTGTACATCTGCTGCGTAATGTTGTGAACCTATACGAAATTCCCCCCGTTACCTTTTGCGGTATACTAAGCTTATTGCTGCCTCTTTTAAAACCATAACTAACGGATTGTGGTCTACCTACATAAAAAATTCATTTATGTTCTTCTTAAAGTGGATCTAATGAATTTAGTGTTTCAGTTTTGCCATAAATTGGAATTTCCCCACAACGTTTAGTAAATGTCTCCCTTAGGACAACAAAAGTTTTAGAAAAATCTCTCCAATGGTTTAGGCGCTGATACTAAGCCACAGACAGACGGATATACGTCAGTGTAGACGTATTTGTCGAAGTGCGCTTCCGTTTTGCCATCCCTCTGATACATTTGACGAGAGAAGAAAAGTGATTTGTAAAACAGAGCTTCATCGCAGCCTTGTCTGTGTAACATTTGTTAATGAATGCGTGAAATGTGAAGTTTGCGGTGAATTAGCGTACATTGATTTATTACTGAAACAAACGTAATTTTTTTCGCTGTTTCCCGCCCTGAAGATGGGGTTGTGGATTGGAGTCCTTGTGTGCGACAGACCGGAAGAGCCGGTAGCAATTCTGAGACTGGTCGAGGTTGTCTTGATGGCCGTCGAATGCGAAACTAAAGTGTGAGAACAGAGCATTTGATGATGGGGAGGTACTAACAGGAGATTTAGGCCTAGATGCGAAGATAACATTGAAGTAGCAGACCTTAAGGACGAGTAAGATGTGAAATGTTGGCTCAGAATAGTCTTAATGAGGGTCTTATTAGGCACGGTAATGAACTTCCGTTGTGTGTGGATGGAAATAGGAAGTTAAATCACCAGCTCAGAAATAGCCAAATTTTTCTTGCACCAAGGAACTGGTTTGATTCCTTCCATAATTTTTACTACATGACGTCACATTTTGAAACCATTCAGTAGAATTCCTCGAATTATCAATGAAGAAAACTGTCAACAGGTGAACACGTGGGGGGAGGGGGAGGTGAGAAGATGCTGGCAGAAGACTAAGTCATTTATGGACAAGTGACGTCCGTGAGTCTTGATCAGTCCTGTTTAGGCCCATGAACTCGATGTTCGTGACGACAGCATTTAAAGTTTTTTATTTTGGAAGGGGGGGGGGGTGTTGACTTGTTATTTTTTGGGGCGGAGCGAGTCATGCACCTTGCACGATTCACCACACCGCCCACCGCCTATCACCGTTCATACGTCATCAAAATGGTCGCACTGGCGCCAGAGCTGGAAACCAAGATGGCCGGCACCGGTTTGGTCATGCTGTCCTTTATTTGGCCTTCAATATTGGATACAGGTCTCTTCATGCAAATTGCAACACATGAAAATTCACTGTAATAGTAAAAGGGATGTGTGAACTGTTTTGAATAATCACCAGCGACCGTTCTTGTCTAGCGGCACTCAACGGTGCAGCGTGACCTGGGGCTGTCTTAAAACAAACAAAAGGGCGCTACTAAAAACGAGGGAATCGCAGGCTTCAAATAGCAAAAGAATATTTATTTTGACTTCCTGAATTTTAGAATTGGTACTTGCCAAAGGGCCGAACATTTCTAACCCTATCTCTTCTCACGTTTACACATCTGACACATGACACCTAAGAATTTAAAAATCAGTATGAAGTAGGCTTACTAAACATTTAGGCGTGAGCTGGCTTGGGGCTTTTTACCTCAACGGTAAATCGTCTTAAGACCAGTTTACACCGTTTTCCATTAAGATGTAAGGTCCAGATTAATTAGTGTACAAGATTCTTAGTGAGGGATTGTCTTTCAGTGTTACAAATGAAGAAATAACGAATTTAAGGTGCAAACGTCATCAGCTGCCAAATAATATTAGCAGTAAAGTTATACAGGGTCATTCATTCACCTTACAAATATACTTTGTCACTTCCTGTAGACTCACACATTCACAGAGCTTGACTTGCTTAGCTGTCCGCCTACTACCGCGCTAAGAGAGAGGTTGTTTTCAACATATTAGTCCACTGTCGCTCGCCGGTAGCAGTGGCTAATCCAGCGGAATATCTCGTGTTTTTGTAGTGTATAATGCATATACTGAATTCAGTTCCTAAAAGAAATGTCATAAATTCAGGCGGACGTTTCTTCGTGCTCCCTTTCCAAACAAAACGATATAAAATTACGTGAAAAGTTTTCGGGCAAGACGTTCCGTTCTAGGCAGGAAGAGAACGCGCAGAAAACACGTTCTGAGGGTAAACTAGAGGAAATGTGTGCCAGTTTGGAGCAGTCTCCAAAAGAATCATTGGTTCGACCTGCATAGTAAAGGGACATGTTTACGTCATCACAGTGAATTGCAACAAGACTCCCGTATTTACGTACACGTAAGACAAATGGAGCTCACAAATTTCGCGACACAGGTCTTCAAGCCGTACAGAGTTTTATGCACTGTTACCTTCATGCTGAGCACGACTCATGATGGAGGAATATACCTCACACTCGTTCTCTTTAGCGAAGAAGCTTGGTTTCGTCTCAGTTGATAGCTGAACTCTCAGAATTACACGCGCAGTTACAACTGTCGTTGTTCCGAAAATCCATGCACTGTACATGCACACAGTGCCATTACAGGGCGTTAAGGTTTGGTTACGGTGTGCTGTGAAGGCAGCTAGGCTTAGATACACTGGGCTCATTTCTGTTTCTAAGACCATATATTCACACGGATATATTATACATATTCCGACACCATTTGTGAACGACCACACCAGATAAACTGTGTCTTTGCTATACGAAGACGTTGCATCACCTCGGACCGCAGACAACT
>Ga0123352_10013524_pt1 | contig 12949 bp, 10 predicted proteins | sample TergutLab28metaG_FD_89700 | JGI IMG/M metagenome (GOLD analysis project Ga0123352, IMG submission 89700) | Labiotermes labralis P1 segment gut microbial communities from Petit-Saut dam, French Guiana - Lab288 P1 | ecosystem: Host-associated > Arthropoda: Insects > Digestive system > Gut ... | reverse complement strand
CTTTTGGCACGCTGTTGAGTTCTCAAAGAACGGAAGCTGCCTTCAGCGGCCCTTTCAGGCCCCTCCGGGCTTTCCCTTCGTTGTGTTCCAACCTTAGCAGATGCTTTCCGGTCGGAATTACCAACCCCTTTGCCGATATTGGCTCCGAGACACGCGTTTCCGCGGTCTCGTCGAGGCGGTTGTGCCAACGTACTGGAGCGGGCCGCCGGATGCAAATCCGGCGGCCCGCTGCCTGTCGGGGTGTTGACGGTGCGTCAGACCTCGACCACGACCGGCAGGATCATCGGGCGCCTGCGGTAGTTGTCGGAGACCCACTTGCCCACCGACCGGCGGATGAGCTGCTGGATCTGGCGGTTCTCCAGGACCCCGTCGGACGCCGAACGGGACAGCCCCTCCTCGATCTTGGGGATGACCGCGGCGAACGCCTCGTCCTCGATGCCGGAGCCGCGCGCGTGGATGTTGGGACCGCCGACCAGCTTGCCCGTGGTGCTGTCGACCACGACGAAGACGGAGACGATGCCCTCCTCGCCGAGAATGCGACGGTCCTTCAGGGAGGACTCGGTGATGTCGCCGACGGACAGGCCGTCGACGTACACGTATCCCGCCTGGACCTTGCCCGCGATCTTGGCCACGCCGCCGACCAGGTCGACGGCGACGCCGTCCTCGGCGATGACGCAGCGTTCCTTGGGAATGCCGGTCAGCTGGCCGAGTTCGGCGTTGGCGCGCAGGTGTCGCCATTCGCCGTGGATCGGCATCAGGTTGCGCGGCTTGCAGATGTTGTAGAAGTACAGGAGTTCGCCGGCCGAGGCGTGCCCGGAGACGTGCACCTTGGCGTTGCCCTTGTGGACGACGTTGGCCCCCCAGCGGGTGAGGCCGTTGATGACGCGGTAGACCGCGTTCTCGTTGCCGGGGATCAGCGACGAGGCGAGGATGACGGTGTCGCCCTCGACGATGCGGATCTGGTGGTCGCGGTTGGCCATCCGGGAGAGGGCGGCCATGGGCTCGCCCTGGGAGCCGGTGCAGACCAGGACGACCTGCTCGTCGGGGAGGTCGTCGAGGACCTTGACGTCGACGATCAGGTTGGCCGGGACCTTGAGATAGCCCAGGTCGCGGGCGATGCCCATGTTCCTGACCATGGAGCGGCCGACGAAGGCCACCTTGCGGCGGTGCTCGTGGGCGGCGTCGAGGACCTGCTGGATGCGGTGCACGTGGCTGGCGAAGCTGGCCACGATGATCCGCTTCTCGGCGCGGTCGAAGGTCTGCCGGAGCACCTGGGAGATGTCGCGCTCGGGCGCCACGAAGCCGGGGACCTCGGCGTTGGTGGAGTCGGAGAGCAGAAGGTCGATGCCCTCCTCGCCGAGCCGGGCGAAGGTGGGCAGGTCGGTGAGCCGGCCGTCGAGCGGCAGCTGGTCCATCTTGAAGTCGCCGGTGACGACGACCATGCCGGCCTGGGTGCGGATCGCGACGGCCAGGGCGTCCGGGATGGAGTGGTTGACCGCGACGAACTCGCAGTCGAAGGGTCCGATGCGCTCCCGGTCCCCCTCCCTGACCTCCAGGGCGTAGGGCCGGATGCGGTGCTCCTGGAGCTTGGCCTCGATGAGGGCGAGGGTCAGCTTGGAGCCGATGAGCGGGATGTCGTCCTTCTCGCGGAGCAGGAAGGGGACGGCGCCGATGTGGTCCTCGTGGCCGTGGGTCAGGATGATGCCCACGATGTCGTCGAGGCGGTCCCTGATGGAACTGAAGTCCGGCAGGATCAGGTCGACGCCGGGCTGCTCCTCCTCCGGGAAGAGGACGCCGCAGTCGACGATCAGCAGCTTCCCGCCGAATTCGAAGACGGTCATGTTGCGGCCGATCTCGCCGAGGCCGCCGAGCGGGGTGATGCGCAGGCCGCCCTCGGCCAGTGCCGGCGGGGCGCCGAGTTCAGGGTGCGGATGGCTCAAAAGGTTCTCCTCTGCCGCGCACGCCGGGTGGCCCTTCGGGGGCCCGGGATGCGCGGCTCGTCGTTCGTCGTGCGGCAGGCGGGCGTGCGGGCGGACGGGTGTCCTCGCGCGTCACGCCACGCCTGCGCCGACCAGGTGTGCGTTCTGCTTCGGTCTTCTTCGGTATGCAGCGGTATTCAGTTGTGAAGTCTGTGTTCAGAGGTGTACCCCGCCGGCGGCGAGATCCTTCCTGAGCTGCTCGGTTTCCGCGTCGGTGAGCCCGACCAGGGGCAGCCGCAGGGGTCCCGCGGGCAGTCCGCGCAGCGCGAGGGCGGTCTTCGTGGTGACGACGCCCTGGGCGCGGAACATGCCGGTGAACACCGGGAGGAGCCGCTGGTGGATCTCGGCGGCCTTGTGCACGTCGCCACCGGTGTACGCCTCCAGCAGGGCGCGCAGCTCGGGCGTGACGAGGTGGCCGACCACCGAGACGAAGCCGCCGGCGCCGATGGACAGCAGGGGCAGGTTGAGCATGTCGTCGCCGGAGTACCAGGCCAGGCCGCTGCGGGCGAGTGCCCAGGACGCGGCGCCGAGGTCGCCCTTGGCGTCCTTGTTGGCGACGATGCGCGGGTGCTCGCCGAGCCGGACGATCGTCTCGGTGTCGACGGGCACGCCGCTGCGGCCGGGGATGTCGTAGAGCATGACCGGCAGGCCGGTGGCGTCCGCGATGGCGGTGAAGTGCCGGTACAGGCCCTCCTGCGGGGGCTTGCTGTAGTACGGCGTGACCGTGAGCAGGCCGTGGGCGCCGGCGGCTTCGGCCTGGCGGGCCAGCTCGATGCTGTGGGCGGTGTCGTTGGTGCCGACGCCGGCGACGACGTGGGCGCGGTCGCCGACCGCTTCGACGACGGCTCGGACCAGCTGGTCCTTCTCCCGGTCGCTGGTGGTGGGCGACTCCCCGGTGGTGCCGTTGACGACCAGGCCGTCGTTGCCGGCGTCCACCAGGTGGGCGGCGAGCCGCCGGGCGCCGTCGAGGTCGAGCGCGCCGTCCGCGGTGAACGGCGTGACCATTGCGGTCAGGACCCGCCCGAAGGGGGCCTTGGGGGTGGAGGTCGGAGCCATGGGTCCCACGGTACTGGGTGGGTGTGCGCGGGTGCAGCCGCGGGACCTGCGAAGGAAGGACTCCGGCGCTGCCTGCTCGGGGGTTCAAGCAACGCCGGAGTCCGTTTCTGCAGCCTAGATGAACTTCACGAATGCCTGCAATCCGAACACTTCGGACATTTTCTCAGGGGGCGACTCGGCCGTTCGCGTTGAACGCGGCGTGCGTCAGCGGCATGAGCTCCGTCCAGAGCGCCTCCATCCGCTCGCCGACCATCTCGATCTCCCGCTGCGGGAAGGAGGCCACCTTCGCCAGCTCGTGCTGGGTGCGCAGCCCCAGGAAGTGCATCAGCGAGCGGGCGTTGCAGGTGGCGTACATCGACGAGTACAGGCCCACGGGGAGGGTCGCCCGGGCCACCTCGCGCGCCACCCCGGCCGCCAGCATGTCCTGGTAGGCGGCGTAGGACTGGGCGTAGGACTCCTCCATGGCGGCGACCGCGGCCTTGTGCTGCTCCGGCGTGCCGTGCACGAACTCGTACTTGCCCGGGCGGCCCTGCTGGACCAGCTTGCGGTCCTGCGAGGGCACGTAGAAGACCGGCTGCAGCTCGCGGTAGCGACCGGACTCCTCGTTGTAGGACCAGCCGACGCGGTGCCGCATGAACTCGCGGAACACGAAGATCGGCGCGCTGATGAAGAAGGTCATCGAGTTGTGCTCGAAGGGGCTGCCGTGCCGGTCCCGGATCAGGTAGTTGATCAGGCCCTTGGACCGCTCGGGGTCCTTGGTCAGCTCCTCGAGCGACTGCTCCCCCGCGGTCGAGACCCGGGCCGCCCAGAGCACGTCGGTGTCCGAGGCGCTGTGCTTGACGAGTTCGACGGTGACGTCGTCGCGGAAGCGGACGGGGACGGTGGTCCCGGCGGGCGGATCGGTCGACACCGGAGGTCCTTCCTGTTGCATGCGCCCAGCCTAGAGGCCGGTCCGAGGGGGTTTTGCCGGCGACGGTCCCGACCCGGAGGTTGGCCGACGTGCCCGCGGCGGCTAGCCTCACCCGCTAGAGCCCGCCCCGCCGGACCGGAAGAGGATTCTCCGCGTGTCCCAGCCCTACCAGTCCCTCACCGCCCTTGCGCCCGAGAGCGCCGAGCACACCGGTGGCCGGCCGCTGCCGCACGCCGCGCGCGACGGCTGGATGCGGCCGTACCGTCCCGGTCCCTGGCGGGTCGCCGCCGCTGCCCTGGCACTGATGCTGGCGGCGTACCTGATGTTCGCCGCGCTGATCATGGTCGCCGCGGGCAGCGTGCAGGGCGCCGGGGCCTGCCTGGGCTTCGCGGTCCTGGTGATCGCGTGCACCCTGCGGCTGCTGCGGATGGGGGTGTGGATCAGCGGCAAGGGGCTGCGGCAGGTGGGCTTCTTCGTCACGGTGACCCTGCCGTGGCGGCAGGTCGGACGGGTGCACACGGCACAGCAGCCGGTGAAGGTGCTGGGCCTGCCGAGGACCGTGATGGGCCAGGCACTGCTGATCTCGCGGCGCGGCGGCCAGATGCTGCGGCCGCTGATGACCGACCACAACGCGGACTTCTTCGGGCGGGTCGAGGCGTTCGACATCGCCGCCGACGCCCTCGAGGGCTGGGCCACCGAGCTGCGCTGACGGGCGACGGGCCGGGGCTGTACGGGCCCGGCCCCGCCCCGTCGGGCGGCCCGCCTAGTCGCCGACCGCCTTGCCGTCGTGCAGCGCGATCGCCCGCTGCATGGCCTTGCGGGCCCGCGGCGTGTCGCGGGCGTCGAAGTACGCGACGGCCAGCCGGAACCAGTTCCGCCAGTCGTCGGGGGCGGCCTCGGTCTCGGCCTGCCGCTTGGCGAACACCGCGTCGGCCGAGTCCCGGTCGATCCGGCCGCTGGGCGTGCGCGCCAGCTCGTCGACCGGCAGCCCGCCCTCGGCTTCCAGCTCCCGGCCCAGCCGGCCCGCGTGCCGGGCGAACTGGGTGGTGTGCCACAGGAACCAGGCGCCGATCAGCGGGAGCACCAGCACCGCGACGCCGAACGCCACGGTGACCGGGCGTCCGTCGGCGATCAGCAGCACACCGCGGTCGCCGACCAGGACGAAGTAGAACACCAGGACGAGAGCGGACACGGCGTAGCTGATGCGGGCGCCCATGGCGTCAGGCTCCTTCGGGGCCGTCGGCCAGGAAGTGCTCCAGGCCGTAGGTGAGGCCGGGGACGGTCGGGACCGTGCGCACCGCGAGCAGGATGCCCGGCATGAAGCTGCTGTGGTGCAGCGAGTCGTGCCGGATGGTGAGGGTCTCACCGGTGCCGCCGAACAGCACCTCCTTGTGGGCGAGCAGCCCGCGCAGCCGCACCGAGTGCACCGGCACGCCGTCGACGTCGGCGCCGCGGGCCCCCTGGAGCCCGTGCGTCGTCGGGTCCTGCTGGGGCGCGCGCCCGGCCTGGTGGCGGGCGGCGGCGATGAGCTGCGCGGTGCGGGTGGCGGTGCCGCTGGGCGCGTCCGCCTTGTTGTCGTGGTGCAGCTCGATGACCTCGACGGACTCGAACCAGCGGGCGGCCTGCTGGGCGAACTGCATGGTCAGCACGGCGCCGATGGAGAAGTTCGGGGCCACCAGGGCGCCGGTGCCCGGGGAGGCCTTCAGCCAGCCCTCCAGGGCGGCGAGGCGCTCGGGCGTCCAGCCCGTCGTGCCGACCACCGCGTGGATGCCGTGGCCGACGACGAACTCCAGGTTGGACATGACGGCGTCGGGATGGGTCAGGTCGACGGCGACCTGGACGCCGGCGCCGGTCAGCGCGTCGAGGCGGTCGTCGCGGTCGACGGCGGCGACCAGTTCCAGGTCGTCGGCCGCCTCGATCGCGCGGACCGCCTCGGAGCCGATCCGGCCCTTGGCGCCGATCACGGCCACACGGAGGGTGCTCATCGTTTCGTGGTCCTTAGGTTCGTCTGGCTTCACGCGTCGGGGTGGGCGCGGGGCCCGGGCGGCGGCCGCCCGGGCCGCCGCCGGGGTCAGGCGAGGGCCTCGTGCAGGCGGGCCGCCTGCTTGTCCTTCACCGGCCCTATGACGGCCAGCGAGGGACGCTGTCCCAGTACATCGCGGGCCACCGCGCGGATCTCGTCCGGGGTCACCGCGGCGATCCTGGCGAGCAGGTCGTCGACGGACAGCTGCTCCCCCCAGCACAGCTCGCTCTTGCCGATGCGGTTCATCAGGGCGCCGGTGTCCTCCAGGCCGAGGACCGTGGAGCCGGACAACTGGCCGATGGCCCGCCGCAGTTCCTCGTCGTCCAGGCCGTGTTCGGCGACCTGCTGCAACTCGTCGCGGCAGATCTTGAGCACCTCCGGCACCCGGCGCGGCTGGCACCCGGCGTACACGCCGAACATGCCGCAGTCGGCGTAGGACGAGGTGTACGAGTACACGCTGTACGCCAGGCCGCGCTTCTCGCGCACCTCCTGGAACAGCCGCGAGCTCATGCCGCCGCCCAGCGCGGCGTTCAGCACGCTCAGCGCCCAGCGGCGCTCGTCGTTGCGGGACAGGCCCGGCATGCCGAGGACCACGTGGGCCTGCTCGGTGCGCCGGTCCAGGATCTCCACGGCCCCGGCGGCACGCAGGGTACGCAGGCCGCCGCGCGGCGGCTGCGGCCGGGCGTCGGCGTCGCGCAGCGCGCCGGCCCGCTCGAACGCCCGCCGGACCTGCCGGACGACGCTCGCGTGGTCGATGTTGCCGGCGGCCGCCACCACGAGCCGTGTGGGGTCGTAGTGCTTGCGGTAGAAGCGGGCGACCTGGTCGCGGGTGAGGGCGTTGATGGTCTCGACGGTGCCGAGGACCGGGCGGCCCAGCGGCGAGTCGCCGAGCAGCGCCGTGGTGAACAGGTCGTGGACCTGGTCGCCGGGGTCGTCCTCGGTCATCGCGATCTCCTCCAGGACCACCCCGCGCTCGGCGTCGAGGTCCTCCTGGCGGATCAGCGACCCGGTGAGCATGTCGCTGACCACGTCGATGGCCAGCGGCAGGTCGGTGTCGAGCACCCGCGCGTAGTAGCAGGTGTACTCCTTGGCCGTGAACGCGTTCATCTCGCCGCCGACCGCGTCGATGGCGGCCGAGATGTCGAGCGCGCTGCGCCGCTGGGTGCCCTTGAAGAGCAGGTGCTCCAGGTAGTGGGTGGCGCCGTTGAGCACCGGGGTCTCGTCGCGCGAGCCGACGCCGGCCCAGATGCCGAAGGTGGCGGAGCGCACCGTCGGCAGGGTCTCGGTGACGACCCGCAGCCCGCCGGGGAGCACGCTGCGGCGGACCGTGCCGGTGCCGTCGGTCCCCGGCAGGAGGGTGCGCGTGCGGGTGGCCCGCGTGCGGACGGCCCGCCCCTTGGTGGTGGGGCGGGCCGTCACTGCGGTGGAGCGGGTCGTCACTTGGCCGACTCGTCCTTCGCGTCGCCGTCCTGCGCGTCGTCCTCGCCCTCGATCACGGGGATCAGCGAGAGCTTGCCGCGCTGGTCGATCTCGGCGATCTCGACCTGCACCTTGGTGCCGACGCCGAGCACGTCCTCGACGTTCTCCACGCGCTTGCCGCCGGCGAGCTTGCGGATCTGCGAGATGTGCAGCAGTCCGTCCTTGCCGGGCATCAGCGACACGAAGGCGCCGAAGGTGGTGGTCTTCACGACCGTGCCCAGGTAGCGCTCGCCGACCTCGGGCATCGTCGGGTTGGCGATCTGGTTGATCATCGTGCGCGCCGCTTCGGCCTGGGAGCCCTCGGTGGCGCCGATCAGCACCGTGCCGTCGTCCTCGATGGAGATGTCGGCGCCGGTGTCCTCCTGAATCTGGTTGATCATCTTGCCCTTGGGGCCGATGACCTCGCCGATCTTGTCCACCGGGATCTTGATGCTGATGATCCGCGGCGCGTTCGGGGACATCTCGTCCGGGGAGTCGATGGCCTCCATCATCACGTCGAGGATGTGCAGGCGGGCGTCGCGGGCCTGCTTGAGGGCCGCGGCGAGCACCGACGCCGGGATGCCGTCCAGCTTGGTGTCGAGCTGGAGGGCGGTCACGAAGTTCTTCGTGCCGGCGACCTTGAAGTCCATGTCGCCGAAGGCGTCCTCGGCACCGAGGATGTCGGTCAGCGCCACGTAGTGCGTCTCGCCCTCGATCTCCTGCGAGATCAGGCCCATGGCGATACCGGCGACCGGGGCCTTGAGCGGCACACCGGCGTTCAGCAGCGACATGGTGGAGGCGCAGACCGAGCCCATCGACGTGGAGCCGTTGGAGCCGAGCGCCTCGGAGACCTGGCGGATCGCGTAGGGGAACTCCTCGCGGGTCGGCAGGACCGGGATCAGGGCGCGCTCGGCGAGCGCGCCGTGGCCGATCTCGCGGCGCTTGGGCGAGCCCACGCGGCCGGTCTCGCCGACGGAGTACGGCGGGAAGTTGTAGTTGTGCATGTAGCGCTTGCGCGTCTCGGGCGACAGCGTGTCGAGCTGCTGCTCCATGCGCAGCATGTTCAGGGTGGTGACGCCCAGGATCTGGGTCTCACCGCGCTCGAACAGCGCCGAGCCGTGCACCCGCGGGATCGCCTCGACCTCGGCGGCCAGCGTGCGGATGTCGGTGACGCCGCGGCCGTCGATGCGGACGCGGTCGCGGATCACGCGCTGGCGGACCAGCTTCTTGGTGAGCGCGCGGTAGGCCGCGGAGATCTCCTTCTCGCGGCCCTCGAACTGCGGCAGCAGCTTCTCGGCGGCCAGGCCCTTGACCCGGTCCAGCTCGGCCTCGCGGGCCTGCTTGCCGGCGATGGTCAGCGCCTGCGCCAGCTCGTCGGTGACCGCGGCCTGCAGGGCCTCGAACACGTCCTCCTCGTAGTCGAGGAAGATCGGGAACTCGGCGGTGGGCTTGGCACCCTTGGCGGCCAGCTCGGACTGCGCCTTGCACAGCACCTTGATGAACGGCTTGGACGCCTCCAGACCGGCGGCGACGACCTCCTCGGTCGGCGCCTCGGCGCCGCCCTCGACGAGCTTGATCGTCTTGTCGGTGGCCTCGGCCTCGACCATCATGATCGCGACGTCGCCGTCCTCCAGCACGCGGCCCGCGACGACCATGTCGAAGACCGCGTCCTCGAGCTCGGTGTGCGTCGGGAAGGCCACCCACTGGCCCTTGATCAGCGCGACGCGGACGCCGCCGATCGGGCCGGAGAAGGGCAGGCCGGCCAGCTGCGTGGAGCAGGAGGCGGCGTTGATGGCGACCACGTCGTACAGGTGGTCGGGGTTGAGCGCCATGACCGTGCAGACGACCTGGATCTCGTTGCGCAGGCCCTTGACGAAGGACGGGCGCAGCGGGCGGTCGATCAGCCGGCAGGTGAGGATGGCGTCCTCGGACGGGCGGCCCTCGCGGCGGAAGAAGGAGCCGGGGATCCGGCCGGCCGCGTACATGCGCTCCTCGACGTCCACCGTCAGGGGGAAGAAGTCGAAGTGCTCCTTGGGCTGCTTCGAGGCGCTGGTGGCCGACAGCACCATGGTGTCGTCGTCCAGGTAGGCCACGGCGGAGCCGGCGGCCTGGCGGGCCAGGCGGCCCGTCTCGAAGCGGATGGTGCGGGTGCCGAAGGTGCCGTTGTCGATCACGGCTTCGGCGTAGTGGGTCTCGTTCTCCACTATGGGGATTCTCCTCGTCCTTGCCCGCAGGGCGTGTCCCTGGCGGGCCATCGGTGGAGGGGCGTCCTGCCGGGGCCGGTCTTCGATCGAAGCCACCGGGGGTCTGCCACCCGGGGGCCACTACCGAGGACCGGCGTATGCGGCGGATAGGAGGACGCTCCTCCTCATTCGTTGTCAACAGCACCATTGCACCAGACGACGGCGGGGTCTCGCACGTCCTGTGCACAGTCCGTCGCCGGGCAGGTACGGTGCCGGTCCTGCATCGCATCCACGCCGGGCCCCGGCGCATATGCGAAAGGGAGCGGCCCCGTCGAGACGGGCACCGCTCCCCTCAAGCGTCCTAGCGAACGCCCGCCGCGCCGGCACGGATGCCGAGGCGCTCGCGGAGCTCACGGAAGCGCGTGATGTCCTTCTTGGCCAGGTACTGCAGCAGACGGCGGCGCTGGCCGACCAGGATCAGCAGACCACGACGGCTGTGGTGGTCGTGCTTGTGGGTCTTGAGGTGCTCGGTCAGGTCCGAGATACGGCGCGACAGGAGCGCGACCTGGACCTCGGGGGAGCCGGTGTCGCCCTCCTTGGTGCCGAACTCGGCGATGATCTGCTTCTTCGTCTCGACGTCGAGCGACATACGGACTCCTCAGGGTGTCGGGGCCTGCGAGCGCCCCCGGTCTTCATCGCGGGGGATACTCGGGTGACTCGCAAGGCACAAGGTCACGAATGACCGTCACCCAGAGTACCAGCCCGTGGCGAGGCCCTTACCCACCGGTCACGACGCCCGGGTGCCCGCCGGGACGACCCGGTCCCCCGAGCCCGCATCCTCGCCCTCGCCGTGGCCCTCGCCCTCGTCCGCCGCCATGGCGCGCAGCCGGGCGAAGGCGGTGGGGGACTCGCCGCGCGACACGGCACCCTCCACGTACGCCCTGATCTGCTCGGCGCAGGCGCGCGGGGTGTCCGCGCCGGAGTCGACCTCGACGTCGTAGACGCCGTGCGCGTGCACCCGTGCGTACTGGTACGCGGCCGCACCGGGCAGCCGGTCGCCGCGCTCGCGCTCGCGGCGCTCCAGTTCCGGGAGCGGGCAGCGCACCCCGACGAGGAACACGTCGAATCCCGACAGCACGTCCAGCAGATCGGCCAGCCGCCACGGCTCGCTCAGGATGTGGTCGACCACCAGGTCGTTGCCGGCGGCCGCCATGCCCGCGACGGCGCGGTGGTACCCCATGCGGGTCCGCCGCAGGATGCCGTCGAGCGCCTCGGGGGCGACCTCCCTGTTCGCGCGCATCGCGTTGACGCCGTCGACCGCGAGGTGGAACCAGGGGTCGCCGTCCAGGATCGCGAGCAGTTCGCGGGCGATGCTCGACTTGCCCGAACTGGACGTCCCGTTGAGGAAGATGATCCGGCCGTTGCGCATGGGCCGACCGTATCAATGTCGTCATCGGCGGCAGGGGGACGGGAGTTGGGCGGTGAGGTGGGCAGGACGCGGGTACGGGCAGGGTGCGGGGCGTGGTGGCGCCGGGCGTCGGGCCTGACATCCGGTGCCTACCGGCGATTAGTCTTGCCCTGAACGGGGAGGGGGAATCGGCCATGGGGTGCAGGGACACAGGCGCCGCCGGACGGTTTACCGCAAGTGACCAGGAGGCATTGTGAGCAGCGATCGGGACGAGAACCGCGTGGGCGGGCCCGCCCCTGTCGAGGACACGTCGGAGTCCGACTACACCGGCGAGTTCAGCCTGGGGCCGCGGCTCCCTGCCTGGTACATGCAGGATTCCGCCGGCAGTTCCGGCGACGCGTCGGACGAGTCGGAAGCGGAGGACGAGCCGGAGGACGAGCCGCAGCGGACGGGTCCGCAGGCCGCCGCGCAGGAGGATCGCGGTGCCGCGGGCGGTACGCCGAGCCCGGTCGCGGGCATCGCCTCCGTGTCCCCTGTCTCGTGGTCGGCGTCGTCGGTCCCCCTGATCCCGCAGCCCGCGCCGCGACCCGAACCGGAGGACGATCCGGAGCCCGCGCGCGTCGAGGACGAGCCGTCGTGGCCGGCGTCCTCCGCGCCGATCGTCCCGCAGCCCAAGTCGCCCGAACCCGGCGGCTCGCAGAGCTCGCACGCGGCTGACGAGCCGCCGTCGCGGCCGGCGCCCGCGCCGGACGCGGCGTCGTGGTCGGTGTCCTCGGTGCCGCTCATCCCGCAGCCCGCGTCCGAGGAGCCGGAGCCGGAGCCGGAGCCGGAGCGGGAGCGGGACGCCGACTCGGCCGGCGGCAGGGGCTTTCCCCGGCCGGTTGCGGCGGCGGACTGGGACTCCGTGTCCAATTCGGCCGGTTCTGATCGTAGTTCAGCTGATTCTGGCACGGACTCGCCGTTCGGGCAGGGCGCTTCGCCCTCCGACGAGCCCCGGGACCGGCCGCTGCCCGACGCCACGTTGCGGTTCTCGGCCGCCGCGATGCGGCGGGAGATCGAGGAGCGGGCGGGCGAGAAGCTGCCCGAGCCGTCGGAGATCGCGCAGGACGCCGCGGAGCCGGAGCGCCCGGCGGACGCGGACCGCACCGCGACGGCAGCGAAGGCGGGCCGGGCGGAGGACGCGCAGCCCGCGGCCGACGAGCCGGAGCCGGTGCCGGAGTCGGAGCCGGAGGACGCCAAGCCGGCCAAGCGCGCCCCGGTGTGGACGCCGCTGCCGCAGACCCCGGACGCCAACCCGTGGGCACCAGGCCCGCCGCAGAGCCCCATGCCGCCGCTGCCGCCGAGCTACCAGCGGGCGGACGCGCCGATGCATCCGGGCGGCCCCAACCCGCCCGCGCCGCAGGGCGGGCACCCGTTCCCGCCGGCTCCGGCGGCGGGTCAGCCGCCGCTGCACCCGGGCGGTCCGAACCCGGTGGCGCCCCAGAGCGGGCATCCGTACCCGCCGCGGCCCGCGGAACCGCAGGCGCCGATGCACCCGGGCGGCCCCAACCCGCCCGCGCCCGCCGCGGGTCAAGGAGGCGGTCAGGGACTGGACTTCCCGCCGCCGACCGGCCAGCCCGTGTCCCCCGGCGGCTACGGCTTCCCGCCGCCGGCGCCCAACCAGCCGCAGGACGCCCCCGCTTCGCACAGCGGATACGGGTTCCCGCCGGCTCCGAACCAGCCGCACGCACCGGCGCCGGCACCCGCCGCACCCGAACCGCCGCAGCCCGCACCCCAGTCGGGCCCCGGACAGGGCAGTTACGGCTTCCCGCAGCCGGCGGCACCCCAACCGCAGGACGGCCCGGCCCCGCAGAGCGGATACGGCTTCCCGCCGCACGCCCCGGCACCCGCCGCACCCGAACCGCCGTACCCCGCACCCCAGTCGGGCCCCGG
>Ga0123352_10013522_pt1 | contig 12951 bp, 7 predicted proteins | sample TergutLab28metaG_FD_89700 | JGI IMG/M metagenome (GOLD analysis project Ga0123352, IMG submission 89700) | Labiotermes labralis P1 segment gut microbial communities from Petit-Saut dam, French Guiana - Lab288 P1 | ecosystem: Host-associated > Arthropoda: Insects > Digestive system > Gut ... | reverse complement strand
CCCCCCCACCCACCACCCCCCCCCCCAAAAAAAAACAAATGCCGAGATTATAGAGTCTAGAAATATACTTCTATTCACTCTCTGTGCTTTCGTGGCACGTCACTGGGCGAAACTTGCCTTAGAACAAGGTGAATAACAAAGGGTGAGGAAAAGATGAAGTACAGAGGAGACGAAAAGAATAGAAAGAAATAATAGTAATAGTAATAACATTAAATATTAAGAATAGTTTAGGAAAGGAGTGGCTAGGAAATTAAAAAGTGATGTAGGAAAAAGAAACAATTTAAGAAGACTACTTATTTAAAGGGTGTAATGTCTGTTGAACAGTTCACGGATGTCGTATCTTCAGCACAGAATTCGGCTTTTACACGCGTCCCTAGTTCGTAGAATAGCTCAAAAGATATAAACGTTTTGAAAGAACGATTTAAGATTTATTTAACGTCTGCTTGGTTACAATTTCCTGTCATTTCTATGCGTACACAACTGTAATTTTGTAATTAAGAACCATTTTTTTTATCACGCAATCGCGGTCGATGCTCTTTACTTCAAAGAAGTAATTTACGGAGTAATGTGGAGCATGGGGAAGGACTTTCACATTACCGGACTGAACGGAATTTATGTGGCGTGATGGCTAAGGCCCAGAACTTTGTCGAGTTACCATGGTCCACTATCCACAGCTCTTCTTCTTAGAAGGCACTACATTCCGATGCGGAACTTCGCCCCCTTATGGATTTCTCCCAGTGAGCGCTCTTTTTTGACCTCTCTTTCCGGTTTTTTAATTTTACATCTATTAACTTCTGTTTGTACTCAGTTACACCATTTGTTTTTGGTCGTCCTGTTATTAGACTTCTTTGGGGATTATTGTTAAATACTTGTCTTTCTTTTCTGTTACTATCTGTTCTATTATCATGACCAATCCAAATCAACCGACTTATTCTGACAAATGAAATTATATCTGAATCTCCACAGAGCTGCATTAATTCCTTATTATATCGCTTTCTCCAATTTTCATTTACTTTAATTCCCCCAAATATTCTTCTTAAATCTTTTCTTTCAAAGCAGCCAGCCGTTTAGCAATATCTTTACTCATTGTCCAAGACTGTGCTCCGTATGATGCCTTACAGATTTTTATTTTTTCTGCTCCGAGTGCTAACTGACTCTTTAGAACAGGAATAAGAGTAAAATTTGCTTTATATGCGTTTGTAATTATTGTTCTAACTCCTGGTCTTCATCATGACCCACAGTTGGCAGATATTATTACTATTACAGCGACTTAAAATGCAGCTAAATGCCACAGGAGAATATCTACACTGCGCCGGCTGTTGTTCTTGGTGATATTTCTACAGTAAGTGCTCCACTTTTTCAGATATTTTCATATTCCATTTAACGCGAACATATTGTCGCTTAGAACGGCTGTTGGTTGGGTTCTGGCAAGGAATATGTAGGAATTTTGAATTTGTTTACAATCTCCTGATCAGTAACTTCTTGAATATAAGTGAGCAAAATTTCTCCTCTGGAAGTGATTCAATATTCTTGGCGGTTGCACTACCGCAGCTGTAAAAAAATAAGTTTGAGTGCCCGACGGAAATGATTAGTTTCTTCACTGGCAACGGCGGAAAAAGTAGACCAGCTTCCACTTTACTAAGTCAGTGTTGCTAAAGCAGACATTTCAGTCGTTTAATACATTTCAGTTTAGGGTCTAAAAACTGTATTTTGGAGCAATTTCTTGGCAGGTAACATATGAAAAATGCTATGACAGTTACAACATTACAACTTTCAAGGAATAATATTTATGCAAAACTTACAAACAAGGGTCCACACGCACCGAACTTCCCCTAAGATATCCTATATTTCCTCTAAGTCTGTAATCATATCTTATGGGTGTGGAACTGGGTCTCTTACATTGAGGAAAACTCATTGTCTCTAATTGTGTTCGAGAAAAGGGTGCTAAGAAAATGTTGGGGGTCTAAGTATGACGAAGACGGGGAGAACTATATTATGACTCCATTCGAAACTTCACTCCATGAAATATTTGAGTGATCAAGTCAAAAAGGACTAGATGGGTATGACATGTTACTTTTTTTTTTTTTGACTAGATGCCATGACAGGTGGTAGGTAGGAAACTGTAGATAAAGTTCCATGCATTCTCAACCTCAGTGTTAGATATAGAGAATGCTGTGATTCGTACACCGGCTGATTGGTCCCCGGGACAGCGTCCCCAGTCTTTGGTTAAGTGATCAATCCCAAGCCCCAAAAATTTCCATACCTACCGTGTTTAAAACGCACGTCCATTCTGTAACCAGTCACTTTGCTAACAGATTCTAGATATTAATTACGATAAATAAAACACGGAAATACGAGGCATATAGAAGATTTGTTTGTCTTTAAGCTACAAGTGTGAATTTGTTTCGTGTTGAGTGTGGTAATATCAACACTCTGATTCCCTCACACAGTCTGTTTGCAGAAATACGGGACGCTAAGTCTTAGATCATTCGTAACAAACGCGTATTCACTCTACACGACTTTGAAAAGATTTCTTTAAAACTGACGGAGTATTAATAAATTAAGTAGCGATTCAAGCAACTCAGCCATTACTTTTAATATATTTTTTCCTGTTGTTTGTTTGGATTTGAAACTTGAGGGAAGAGTAAAGGCTGAAGGAATTTGAAAATAGGGCGCTATGGAAAATGTTTGGGCCTAAGAAAGAAGAAATAAAAAGAGAGTGGAGAAATAACGTAATGAGATCTATGACATGTACTGCTCACCAAATATTATTAGGATCATATCAAGAGGAATGAGATGGGCAGGGCATGCGGCACGAATGCGGCAGAAGAGAAGTGCTTATAGAGCTTTGGTGGGGAAACCTGAGAGAAAGAGTACACTTGGAAGATATAAGTGTAGAAGGGGAATACTATTAAAGTGAATTTTCAATAAGAAGTATAGGGAGTCTGTACTCGATTGATCTGTCTCAGGATAGGGATCGTGGGGGGGGGGGGGGCTTTTGGGAGAGGGGATGACCCTCGGGTTTAAACAAAATTTGGAAAATTTTTTGCAATTTTGATGACCTATTAGCGTCTGAAGAATGACCCTGTTCCATGCAGTCCGTTAGTTGGTTAATTAGTTAGTACTGTTAAAAATCCTCTTTTACATAATACTATAGTAATCGCCGTGCGTATGTAGGAAGAGACGTGTCAATGACAGGTATGAGAGTGTAATAATTAGATGGAACATGCAGCAAATTAGCCACCTTTCCACGTCGGCGTCGCCGCCGACAACGACATCTGTTATTTCCCCGCCGACCCTTTTTTTCGTGGTGACTTCTGACCTTACTATTGAGGTCACTCCTCTGATCTCTTGTCATTATAGGAGGTCGTGCTGCCGAACTGACCGAATCATCTTGAGGGATGCGGTTCATGGACTGCTCTTCCGATGCTTGTAGATTACCAGTCCTGAAAGATTGAGCGAGTATAAATTATTGAATTACTCTGTCAATCTAATGCACGTGAGAACTACTTGTGTTTTCCAATTAGAAACTGAAGGAAATGAAGAAGAAGAAGAAGAAGAAGAAGAAGAAGAACCCGGATTATTTTCAGAGATCAAAATTTTAGACTTTTGTATTCCTCTTCTAATTTGAATACAGTTCGGGAGGGAGAATTTTAGGTCGTGTATTTGGATGGACACTCCAAAACTTTGTGCCTACCTACCAAATTACAGGGCATCATATCCCAGAGGACAAAACTTATCATATGTCACCACCGTGTAAACCTCGGATATTGCTTGGGTCTCGTATTGCGAACTCCTGAAAATTGTTCTTCTTGTAACAAAGAGAGAAAGTGACAGAATTTGACAATTTTAAGAATTTTTGCCTTTTCACACGAGGTGCAGGAACGTAGGACATACCTGGAATATTTTTTTTCTGTTTCTTATATTCACACTTAAAATATAATTGGCAATGCCAACTTACATAAAAATCTACAGAAGTATAGCATTCAGAATATAAAGGCACAAAGTACGCTTGTGTAAACTCTTAGAACTGTTTGTTGTAATCGTGTTTATAAATGGCACCAAAGGTAAGCAAGTATGGAAATGTAGACTTCAGTGGGTATTTGATATTAGTGTCTTAGAAGAAGCGGTAACTTCTTTTGATTCCAGAAAAAGACAAATGTGTGCAATAATTTTTCAGATAGGTACTCGAAGTGTTGTATGTCATTCAGCTACCTGTTGGGAGTTGGGATTGGCGGGTTGCAGTACTGTTCTAAGGTGTTCCAAGAGCAGCCTTTCTTGCAGCACTCGTCAGCTACGCCTCTCTTTGCCCGCGTCGTCATGGGGATGCCGTTCTCGAGGGACGACATTTCTGTATCAAAGGAAATTTAATGAGATCGACCTCGTCTACCTCGACTGTTGATAAAAGCTATGTAATACGAAACACTGCTGCCTGTTTAGAGTGTGTATGTTCCTGTCTTACACAACTTCATTTTATTTGATGATAGAGGTGTATTTACATTTACTACCTAAGGCACAACTACGTGTTTCGGCTTTTGATAATAGCCATCTTCAGGTTGTACATGAATCCTTAGAAAGTAGTTATACAAGTTTCAATATGGGCTGTTTACAGTGGGGATGTGGGAGATGAAGTGGGAACTCGTGCCCACTTCATCTCCCACATCCCCACTGTAAACAGCCCATATTGAAACTTGTATAACTACTTTCTAAGGATTCATGTACAACCTGAAGTGGCTATTATCAAAAGCCGAAACACGTAGTTGTGCCTTAGGTAGTAAATGTAAATACACCTCTATCATCAAATAAAATGAAGTTGTGTTAGACAGGAACGTACACACCCTAATTAGTTTATTGAACACAACGGGGATGACGAACATTATGACTGGTGCCTGTTGTTAGGAGTAGGTCCGCGAGTACGAAGTACGGACTTGACGACCGAGAAAAACCTTACTCGATTCTCGGCACGAGGAAGAAATTTTTCTACAGCGCGCAGACCGGTTGTGGGACCCACCCAGCTGCATATGTAATGGGTAACACTGAACTTTTCTCCAGGACGTAAAGTCCACCAATTATCTCAAGCTAGTTCCGAAGCTAAGAAGTGGTGGAATGATACCTCCATTGCAGTATTTTTCCAAATAGCGTGCATAGGGGCAACTTTACCTGCACCCAGGGTGCCAAAATTCTATGCATTTATGTGCTCTATATATATCAATAAACCTGTAAAAACCATTTGTTCCTTGGTTAATTATGGGTTTCTTGCTCTTGGTGCACAAAATAATACATGATATAGTTATGAGATTTAAGGTTTTCACGGCAGTGAGAATCAAGAATACGTTCTTCTGTGATGTGATGCCATAGAACTGCCAAGATATTACACCTCACAAGGTTATGCTCGTTTATAATTATGAGGCTTTTTCTGTTAAATTAATGTATAATCCGACACATGCCTGTACTCTACTGTGGTGTAGATTTACCCCCAGAAGTTTTTCCCGTGCGCTTTTGCAATATGGTAATAATAAAATACAACTATCATTAAAATGTAAAAATTTTATCGAATATTTATCGATATATGTACATTCATCGAAATATAGTGGAAGGTCATAATGACGCATTGCATTGTTCACTATTAACCCTTTAAAGACGAAGCACAGACTGCTTTATTTAAAGACCCAGTCCATACCGCGCTGTAAACACTTTTCATCGCGGTTATAAAAACCAATTAGTTTATGTAGTATGGGGCAGAAGTCGCTGTTTATTCTGAGATAAATACAAAACACATAAATACAGTGTGGGCAGAATGTACAATTATTGAATGTTAAACCTGTTGGTGCATTACGTAACTAGTAGGCTTTAAAATGTTAAAACCAGTAGGTGATAAAATGCTGTCGTAACCGATTTAAGTTTGCTATTATCGCTTCCTGTATCTGGAAGAATGAAGACATTGCCAAAAGATTGTTTTTCCCGGCTGATTTAGGTCATTTCTGTCACACTTGCCTTAAACTCCATTGTTCGGTGAAAATCCACGTAGATAAGTCAAATTGTGCTTAGTGTTAGCGTCTTTGCTATCACATGGAAGAAACAGAAAGAATATAATTACCCTTCTGTGTACACGAGCTGGTGGGGGACGAAGTTTTTATAAGCGAAAGGTTATGTGTGCTTGTATGAACGTGTCGGCTCGTGTTGGCGTGTGTGAGCGTCAAATAAAATTAAAAAAAAAAAACTTATTAAGGTATTCACAGGGGAGACGTACTGATTTCCTGGGGGGCCAGACTTTCGGTTAGGCACATCTGACAGAAACCGACAGCATTCTGTTAGTGCAACACTCACCGTAGTACATGCTGTGTCTGAAGGGATCGTTGTAGCCTCGAACAGCGCAGATCTCAGCTAGCTTGTCAGCGAGGTCGCTGCCACAAAGCTGCAGCCTTCCTACAGGTGATGCTGCTACAGTCACTGTCAGTAGCAGTATTCTTACAACAGACAGATGAGGTGACATATTGACAACACCTGCAACAAAACAGTAAATGTTTTACCTGTAGAAGCTAAACAGAAATTAAACTCAGCTGCACGTCTCATGTGCTGTATCTCTTGGAGGCCACAGCTGTTTATTGTTCACATAAAACTCTCCAAGTTAGGGGTTATAAAAGTGTGATCCGGCAGTCAAATTCAGGTAGTTCGTGGAACAAACACACACACACACACCAATCGCTTGTATAATCTCTTACTTACTTACTCCATGGAGCAGAGTCCTTCTTGAGAAGCTAACCGGTTTTCAGCTAGTCAAGAAATTCCCCACATTTTATGGAACCCGAAGGTTCATTACCCCATTCATAAGTGCCTGCCACCTGTCCCTATACTGAGCCAGCTCGATCCATTTCATACCCCCACATCCCACTTCCTGAAGATCCATCTTATTATTATCCTCCCATCTACGCCTGTGTCTCATTCAGGTTTCCCCTCCAGAACCCTGCATACGCCTCTCCTCACGCCCTTACGCGCTACATGACCAGTCTAACTCATTCTTCTTGAATTTATCGCCTGAACAGTACTGGGTGATGAGTAAAGATCATTAAGCTCCTCATTAGGTAGTCTCCTCCACTCACTTGTTACCTCGCCCCTCTTAGGCTAAAATATCCTCCTCGACACCTTATTGTCAACAACTTAAGTCTACGTTCCTCCCTCAATGTGAAGGACCAAGTTTCACACCCATACAAAACATCAGTCAACGTTATTGTTCTGTATATCTTAATCCTTAAATTTTTGGATAGCAAACTGAAAGACAACAGATTCTGCACCGAATGATAGCAAACATTCCCTGACTTCAATCTGCTCTTGTATAATCTCTACTGATTATTAATATAGGTTTATTGGTTTTTTTATCTTTATTGCATTTGATTTCATTAGATTTTAAATTCTAAATGGTTTTAAATATATTAACCTGGTACAACCTTTTGTCTTTACCAAGGATTACGACTTGTAACGTTTTAAATGAAACCGCAGGCCCTTCTTCCTGCTGTAACGTCACAAATCTCTGCATTTTGCCCATATAGCCTAGTAATAATTTTCTTATGATTATCACGATAAGCAGTCACTATTTCGCTAAACAACATTAACCGATTGTAATGGAGAAGGGTTATTTCCTTTGCTGTGGGAACCGACTTTTTTAATGTAACTTAGGTGAAAGTCTTCAGACGTAAATATCAGTTATTATAACAAATTTAATTTTTTCTTCCCAAACAGGCTGTATATCCATGATAAACGCCATCTGATAAAGCTGTTTAAAGAAGCAGTTAGTGTTTACTGTGAGAATCTTACGAAACACTCAGATACACTCTAGCTTGTACATGTTAGTGAAGTATTCTTTGTGCGCTAAAGTAACCATTGTGATTTGATAGATCAAGCAGCAGACAGAAAAGTCATTGCTTGGTGAGAAAATGTAACCAGCAATTTTCAGTTGGTCCGGAGAGAAGTTTTGGAACTACTGTTCTGGAAGTCTATATCTGTGGAGTACGTGGCTTGCTGAAAATAATCCGAAATTGTAATCCTATTATTGCTAACACTGAGGGATAAAATGCGAGGAAATATTTTAAGGTAGTAAAAAATACATGAAGGTAGTTTTAAAACCATTCTTCTCAAGGTTTAATAAAACGTACATGTATGATTTAAATCCTTGTTCCTTCTACTATTCTTTCTTGAAAAAAAAAGGAAAACATTTTAAATATCGCAATGCTGCCCGTGTGTCCTTTTCATTTTACAAATTTTTGACAGATTTTCGCGAAATTTGGTATGCACTATATGTGATTTAAGTCATCCTAAGCACGTGTTTCTATAACTTCGTCAGTAAGCAATATAAATGCGGACGAAGGCATTTGAGAGACAGAAGCAACATTAGCGCCTCTTTGTGTAGAGTCTTGAAGTGATGCAAAGTGTTAGACTTGCGAGATACAATGAACTTTTAATCACGTACGTTTCTTTTTGGAATGTAAAACAGGCGGGCCATGCTCTTACATTCATTTGCCCCTCGATTTGAGACATACGAGTAAATAATGGATCACTGCAAGAGCGTAAATGTAATATTATTTGGAAACGCATTTGATACATTGCTGCAAATTATGTATGACGTTAATATGTCGAGAGTTACATGACAATACTGAGGAGATTCGAAGGGATTTTCGACAAATTCAATCTAGAATTTATAAGCCTAATCAAATTCGTTCTAAAGCAAAGGTTGTTATGGCGATGCTGATGCTGCTGCCGATGATGATGTTGATGATGATATGGACAGTCATCATGGTAATGACGGCTGTGACGACGACGAAAATGATGACACGTTTATATTTGTGAACACTCAGCCTTTGTTGCTATAACAAGATTTGATGTTGCGGTAGGTTATGCAGGAACCCTGCACGCTAAACCGTGCGCTAAGGGATGTATTTTTATGTCAGTCTTATTGTTACCTAAATATCACTGTAACAAAACACTTCCATTATAGTAGAATTCTTAAGAATATGCAGTAGGGAAATAGGTTTTATATGTCTTGCACTGCACATAATTCCTTGTCTACTCTTAGTAATTAACCAACTTAATGCATAAATTCTTGTTTTATAATAAGTTTATTATATGCCTCTACATGTTTCGAGCACTATGTGCTCATCATCAGGAGGTCAAAATTGTATTACACAGCATCTGGTATCATCACACCTGTAGGTGTCCGTCCGGTGCACTGGTTGAGAGAGGATTGCAGTCCTCTCTTAAACTGTGCACCGGACGGCCACCTACAGGTGTGATGATAACAGATGCTGTATAATACAATTTTGACCTCCTGATGATGAGCACATAGTGCTCGAAACATGTAGAGGCATATAATAAACTTATTATGAAACAAGAATTTATGCATTAAGTTGGTCAGTTACTAAGATTATACTAAGATGCACAGGTCAGCAAAACATAAAATCCTTGTCTACTCTAATGTTAGGCGAGATGAACCGGTCAGGTTTATGACCCTTTGAGGATGATATAAAGCAGTGCTACGACTTGTTTCAGAACCAGCTGTTTTGTTCAACCTGACGAATGTATGATAGCACTTGCAACGCAATGTTACATTCACACTCGGATCTAAGACGTGTTTCTAGTTCACCTTGTTACCCGGCATTTAGTTCAACCAGAACTCGTCCACCACAAACAGTTAATTACAATTTGTGAAAATGCCAATAAATTTCCACCAAACAGACATTCATGTTTTATAAAATACATAAAAGCAGCTGCATATTTCAGCTCACAATTAATCCAGCCGCAGGTATACAAGGCTGTGTAAACAAAAAAATATATTTATGTATTTCATACTATGGAAGAATGACGTCTCAGTTTTCTTACAAATTGTACGATAGATGCCATTTTTTTTCTTAGAAACCACAGTGAGTTTTTGTGAATTATCACTGGCTGTAGTGGTAGCTCTGATCCAAATACATTAAAATGTATTAGAATCAAGAAGCAGTTTTCAGAAATTCGGAATCCCATGGAAATAAAATCCAACGAGGGGAGGGGGTGGGGGTCTGTTTCTGATGTATATTTTATGCCACCGATCTAGGAATCCATGTCTTATAAGAGAAGACCCTATTTTAGTGATACTAAAACTTTATTATCACCATGTGTTAATATGTTGAATTAGTAATATTGAAGATCTTCCCGTATTGTTAATCAAGGATTCGTTGAGTGAACCTGGCTACTGATTCTACAGTCTTACCGCCTTAACTACTAGCCGAAACATGTAGATACATTTATGTTTTAATAATAAATATGCAGTGTGTTTGATGTAATTCTGTTCGTCCCTGTGTACCTACCACACAACGGGACGAAGTGCATCAAATAAATGGTCTGTAGTTCGTAATATGGAGATCTCAACTTCGAATTTCGATCGGAAGGACGGAAACCTGACAGTTTCTTTCAGGTTGCCTTACTTTCCTCACAAAGAAGCTGGGTATCTTTAAATAGGCTACGACTTAGTTGTACTGTTCATAACATAAGATTTTTTTTAAGTAAATATGATCTAACGAAGGAGAACGTTGATGAGTGGGCTATGTACCGTACGTGTTTAACGGGAAATGTATGAACAGCTTTGTAAAATCTGAGGTAAGAGAGAGATTGTTAACGGCAGACATTTCACAACATCGGAACCAACAGTAGCTCTAGACCGTCATTAAAACCGGAAATATTTTTAAACTGATGTATCTAACAGTTCTGGCACAAACAATCACGATACCCTTCTAATCATTCCAAAGAAATATATTTCCAATTCATGAAACGTATTATTAATTAATTAGGAACGAATGATAAATTTTACGTAATGAAAATTAAGGTCACATGGACTTTAACACCGCTATATCATTTGACATAATTCATTAGGTATGTATGGGCAGAGAGACGTAATTGAATGATTAAAACTTGGAAAGGTTCTGTGCCTGTTCTTGAATTTGGCATTGAGATTCAAGACCTTTAACTTAAGTTATCACTTATTTATCTAGGGACAACTATGAGCGTCATGACACAAGCAGTTTCAGACTCGAATTACACGAACCGCATTCTGAATTACTTCTTCGAGTATCTAGGATAAATTATAAATTTTGTGTATTGGATAGAATTACAACTATACTTCTTTTCTTTAGGGTCCTATAATTGATACCTCTATACCACAAAAATATAAATTAACGTATTTTTTTTTGCATTCAGAAGATCGGATATTCGACCCTCGGAGCCTATTGCTCAGTTAAAATGTTTGATACGTTTACGTCATATGAAGATATGCGCATTGTACTTTTAATCCTTGGATAATTCTCTGTTGTTACGTTTTTTACAATTTATTTCTTAAATCTGGTTGATTTGTAATTATTTATAGTGAATTTTATCTTTAGTGAAACCTGTGATATTGTGTTTTTAGTTTAAATTATTCGTTTACTCTGAAGAAAGAAGCAACCACTTTCTCGAAGAGTTTGGCACGTGTCTATTAAACGATGTCAATTTCCGAAAGACGGTTATGCTCATTTTTTAATATTTTTCTGTTTAATAAGTTATGATTTATATTACAAAATTTTTATTACAAAATACACCCTTCTTCGGCGAGTCCATTAGAAGTGAATGACTTGTTTCATAAATAATAGAAGGAATGCACTATCAACCAGGAATCATATTTTCTCCAACTTAGGATTTATATCTGGAAATAATTTATTTTTAGTGCGGTGGCCAAAAATACAGAAACAAATAACGAAGGAAGTAGTAGTTTCAAATCTATTATTAATTTGCTATGAAACTCGTTACTTTCTCTTGAGCCAATGGTTTTGGAGGGAACACGTCAGATAGTTTGATGAATATCGTAATATATGCTGTTCTTTACGGGTGCCCATCTTCCGGAGGGCCCCAAAAAGAATAATTTTATTTCACGATATATCAAATATATTTCCTACGTATATTCTTAACCTGCTCCATTTCTATTGTAAATTCTGGACTACGCCCAATTAGGAACCTCAAATTTAATTTTGTATTGGGATCAAACATGTCTTAAAACGGCTCTGGAACGTAGTTACCTATTAAATTTGGTTTTCAAGAAGCTCCTTCTTTAAACATAACAGACATTCTACACAAGTCTTCATGTTTGCACCGTGTGTTATCAACATATAAATATTTTATTTCCCAACTAATGCACCAATATACAATTCGTAGATACAATTAAAATTATAAAATATTTAAAAGTGCTCCAACTTGTTTCGGATCACAGAGGATCTATCATCAGGGAGCCTTGTACAGAACTTGGCTAAAATATCAAGAATGGTTCTATCGTGTCCGTTGACTTGGACGTGGTCGGTGTAATGGCAGCGTATTGTAACCCGATGTGTGTGTGTGTGTGTGTGTGTGTAGTTCACTGTTTAGAAAGACACTCTTGAGTGCCTTTCTAGACGGTGAACTACACACACACACACATCGGGTTACAATACGTTGCCATTACACCGACCACGTCCAAGTCAACAGACACGATAGAACCATTCTTGATATTTTAGCCAAGTTCTGTACAAGGCTCCCTGATGATGGATCCTTTGTGATCCGAAACATGTTGGAGCACTTTTAAATATTTTATAATTTTAACTGTATCTACATTTTTTATAATCGTGCATAAGTTGGACAATAAAATATTTGTATCCTACACAAGTGTTGAGATCGACATGAGCCGTCTTAAAGAAAGATATTATAAATGTTGCTTTTAGTTGTGTACATTTATATCGGAACGTGCGGCATTTCTTCCCGATATTTTAGCAAATGGCTTTGGAAAAATGTTCAGCTGCGATACAGGAACTTTAGTTTGGTAAAAGTAATAAATTACATTGTTCAACAGGCATGGAAATTTGTTCAGTGTTTGCGAACTTACCTTGGAACCAGATATTACACACCCTTCTATACCACTTTCTG
>Ga0123352_10013517_pt1 | contig 12952 bp, 8 predicted proteins | sample TergutLab28metaG_FD_89700 | JGI IMG/M metagenome (GOLD analysis project Ga0123352, IMG submission 89700) | Labiotermes labralis P1 segment gut microbial communities from Petit-Saut dam, French Guiana - Lab288 P1 | ecosystem: Host-associated > Arthropoda: Insects > Digestive system > Gut ... | reverse complement strand
GGCTGAGTGGACCCCGTTCCAGACCCACTACTACTCAGAAAATCTGGTAGCGCCGGGGATCGAACCCGGGACCTCTGTATCTGTAACCAGAAACTCTGACCACTAGACCACAGAGGCGGTCAAAGTTATGTTACAGTATTCGCAATTCAATTCGTATTTGCAGACGAGGTGTTGTGGCAGCATATCATGTCGTGTAGGAATGTGCTGTTGGAGCAGTGGCTAGGTGTGCTTCGTTAGCACATTTTATTCGCCTCAGATTTGCCAACCAAAGTTTTTATGTATTTGTTACGCCTACCTTACGTGCTACATGTCCTGCTTACTGCCTGCGTTCATCGCCTTGACATTTGACGAACAGTGGAAGCTATGAATTGCTTGTTCTTTCACCTCATTGAGTCTACTATTCATTTTTTTGTTCGTGTCTATAACGTATAGTTTACTGGCTGTGCAGTCTGTAGTTACCACATGTAACGTTCGGTTGGTATCTGGCCTTCTGTAATCGTAGCTGAGTGAGTTTTGTGACTTGGTTATGCGCAAAACTTCCTAGTACTAACAGTTTGATTCATTGGAGGGGCGTGAGTGTGGAGTGGCTCAGTCGGATTAGCGACTGGACTGGACTGGACGGTCTGGGGTTCAAAACAAAACAGTGCCAATATTTTTTTCTTTTCTCAAAAACGTCCAGACCGGCTCTTTGACCCATCCAGCCTCCAATTCAATGGTAACCGGGGTTGTTTCTTGGAAGTATATCAGCCGAAGTGTGAAGATAACCACTCCTTGTGCCGAGGCCAATAATGAGTGGAGCTCTCCCTCTACTCCTTCTGTATGCTTTCATGGCGTGGCCAGGAATAAGTCTGATTTTTTGGTAGCTGCAAGCTGTTATTTTGTCTTACCCCCCCCCCACGTCAGGTCGTTTTGCGCCCTCCCACCTTTTTGTATAATGAATACGTGTGGCGCTTTCTTTAGGCTAAAGCTGCCGGAGCGTTAAGCTGACCGCCTTGGTTTGTTACAGAGGTTAGGAATGCATGTGGCTCTTCCTGCACTCTTTATGACAACCTTAACTGTAGATTCATGTCGTGACGGTCCTGGTCGGCAAGTTGTTAATGCAGCGTGACGCAGTAAGTACCCACAGTACTGTCATGTCAGTGAGTTGCACTGTGTCAGCCTCATCATTAAACACCGCTTTCCCAATTAACAGAAGGGAGGGAACACCGGCAGTCCTGTTGAACTGTGCATGTCCTGCTTGTGTACAGACAGCATAGAAGGCGGTGCTGATTTTAGCCGTCTGGCGACTTTTGCCTTCCGACCCTGTGCATTGTAACATCAGCAAATGAATGGGTTAACTGGAGCACACACTGTACCGGTGGGTTATACCGATAACACCCCCTTCTCTTTTCACAGTCCACCAAAATAGTGGCAAATGTTGCATAAGCATCCGTCCTATAGTTCGGAGGTAGCATCTGTTCAGCTGAAAGCCTGTTATTATTGCACGTGGAAGTGGGACGGGGCATTAGTTGAGCCACTGTTACCACTGAATTGCTGCCCACGTGTGTGCATTTCGGTAGTGATGAATACAATGCATGCGTTCTGTGTGTGTTAGCCTCTACCTGGCGCCAGCCATGCAGTTGCATGCATCATAATAATGCGTCGCCCCAATTGGGTGTCATTGTACGACACAAAACGGTCGGTACCCTGCTTCAGTTAATCCTGTTACGAGTGCCCGGGAGGCTTAATTTAATCTTCGATAAATTGATTGGCAATGTGTGGGAGACTGTTCTTGGATATATTATATTTTGTTTTACATTCATTTTGGAACAATTATATTTTGTATTCAGTGCTTATTGAATTCTTGTGTGTATGTGTGCGTGTGCGTACGTGTACGTAAGTGTATGTAGGTCGTATGTGTATGTATGTATGTATGTATATACGTGTATGTACATATATATATATATTTTTTTTTTACTGAATGTATTATAATCCCGGTGGGGGCGAGGTTTTCTGCACCTGTCAAGACCCGCCCAGGGGCCCACCCAACCGCCTATGCAGTGGGTACCGGGTCATTCTCGGGGGTAATGCGGCCGGGGCGTGGCGTTGACCACCCAACCCCATCTACCGCCGAGGTTAAAGAAAGAGTAAAGCTATTCCTCTACTCCCCCTATGGGCCTTCGTGCCGTTCTAGGGTGAACTGTATATTTAATGTATGTATTATATATATATATATATATATATATATATATATGTATATACTTGTTTTACTACTAGACCTAATTATTAGGAGTTTTGAACGCAAGTTGGCATGTCAATGTGGCTTTGAAATGTGGTAAGTTTATCTTAAGTCATGCTCTGAAGGACAATACTCTCAGGGTGTATGTGGATGTCGGTGGTGTTTAGACATTGACGAATTACTTAACACATGCCTGAGGAAACACGCTTAGGATTTCTGAATTTAATTGTGATAGTGAATGCGGATTTTGTTTTCCTTTCTGTTATTGCAGCAGGGGCTCGCTACATGATGTAACTGACAGACCGACCGGCTGACTGATCGATTAACTGACAAACTAACTGACTAACTAGCTGACTGTCTAACTAACTGACTGACAAATTAACTTCATGAAGTATACTCCTTGAAAGTTATTATTTTCTCAGCTATTCAAATTCCCGCGTTCTGCGAAACCCTCAAGTTCATTACCACTTCCACAAGATCTCGCAACTAGTCCGTATCCTGAGTCAGATCAATCCAATATACGATTTTCCCAGCCATTTTTCCCATTTTTACCGTTAATTTTAATATTGTCTTTCACCCGTACACATAGGTCTTCTCAGTTTTCTCTTATCTTCAGGTTTCCTTACCAAAACCCGGTATGCACCTCTCCTCTCCCTCTACCTGCCCCGTCCGTCTTGTGCCTCTTGGTTTTGTCACCCGGATAATATTTGGTGATGAGTACAGATCGCTTCTACGGAAAATTAAATCAGTAGATTTACCTGAATTTTATAGTAGCAGGTGGTCTATAATTGTCTGAAATGTAGTGTAGCTGTTCGAAAATTTAAACAGATGCGGATGGATGATCCTGATCTTCTGTTTGCCCCGCACCGCCCAAACGACCGTACCCAATGTGTTACAATAAGCAGCCAATGTCTGTACGAACATCTCGCGAATGCGGGGCAGGCGTGCTAAGAAACCATCTGGCTGTCGTCACGGAGGAGGGCAAAGTTAACAGCTTCACGTCGATGTACCGACCACTGCAACATCCGAGGTTCTCACAGCGGTGTTGCTGAAGATTGATATCTTCCGGGGTGTTAGGGCCTTGCCGATTGTAGTGCCCTTATGTCTGTGCGCTTGACCCTGCAGATGACGGTACTACGATGCCTTGAAACGTCGACGACTCTACCAATCGACGCAGTCTTGACATGTATGAATGCTTTGTTCTGGATATCAGAATTTGTGTACTGTTGTTCGTTAATGGACTCAGAAATAGAGAAGGTTGTCCTTGCGTGTCTATTGACAACAGTAATTTGTCGATATGTGAAAATGTCGGAGTGGACTGGACGCGTGCGTAATCCTGTACCAGTACTGTCTCCTTGTATTTTACGGGGTTAGTTCATTTTCATCGTTAATTTTAGTCTGACCACTCTGGGTTCGTGGGCCGGGTAGCTCAGTCTGTATAGCGACTGGCTACGGGCTGGACGGCCCGCGGATCAAAACCCGGTGGGGGACGAGATTTTCCGCACCTGACCAGACCGGCCCTGGAACCCATCCAGCCTCCTGTACAATGGGTACCGGGTCTATCCCGGGGGTAAAAAGAGGCCGGGGCGTGACGCTAACCCCTCACTCCTTCTGGTGCTGTGGTCACGAAAGAGTAGAGCTATACCTCTACTCCCCCTATGGGCCGTACGGCTTGTACATAGCCTTTAGTGCCTGTACAAGGGTACACTTTTACTCTGGGTTCGAATCCCAGAAAGCCTTCCAACCAAAGTTGCTAATTGTGTTGTCGTATGTAGTTCTTGTGTGTAAATATGTACTGTACTGCTGCCACCGGGTGTCCAACCAATTGTAGTTAACAAATATATCAATATTCAATGAAGTTATTTTTTTTTAAGAAATGAAATTTGAGAGAAATTCATCATGAGCAGAAGGAAATCAATGTCCTTGCGTCCTGAACAAACATGATTAAGTAGCGGAATGGGACAGGAAACATTCCAGCACCGTGGGCACACATATAAAAACATTAAACAAAAACCTACGACTGCCCCTCGGGGTGTGTGGGTACGGGAATTCTGCTGGCCTTTTCTTCTACCTACAGCACTAGAGTGAGGTTAGGTTTCCCCTTCACGCAATAGTAGTGGTGTCTGTCCTTATTGGTATTCGCTCGTCGCCAGTCACGTGTTTACATTCAATCATCCCCAAAAGCGAACGCGACTGGAGTAGCAAAGTGCAGCCAGTAGCGACCGAGTGGCGGTTTTCAGGACTAGAACGGCATTACTCGCTTATCTTGAAGTAAGTAATTATATATCCGTGGAATCGTCGAGGAAGGTGTGCACGTAAATGCTTACGTGTGAAACGTGATTGCTGTGAGCATCACAGACGTCTTTGTGAGCGGACGTTATTGTTGCGTCCCCTGTAATTCCTAAGTTTGTATAAGAGTTGTGAGACCAGCAAGTGTTTCATGTGTCCGTTATTCAGTTAGTGTCCGAGGAGTTTATGCACTTTTAATAAGTATTGCGTAATTTTAAAACACTGACGCTTGTAATTACGACAGGAATATGAAGTGGGCTGTTTTTAATTCGTTTGTTTTTTTTAAATCACATTGTTAAATTCAGCGTCACATGCAAAGTAATTATCGCATTACGTTAAATTTAATTAGTTACGGGATTAAATCCGGATTTTATTCATTATTTTTTTGACCTTTGTCGTCAGCGTTTGTGTTTCGGAATAATTTGCCATGTTCCGTTTCGAGGAACAGCGACTCATGTAAATATTTCAGGACTTTTTTTTTTTAGAGTGTAATTCTATCTTATTCTGTCCCATTGTACTGGTTTTATTAACGGTATACAGGGTGATGTTAATTTTAATATGTCGGTCTGTGAGATTTTAAATTCACACAGCTATGAAAGTGAAGGTTGTAGTGTTCCGGTTTGTGACACCGGTTGGTTTGCTTGAGAAGTACCAACTTTCTGTAAGATTTTTCAACCCTGAAGATAGAGTCAGAAGCTAGTTCGAAGCGTTGGTATCTGTTTATTAAACTACGTGATGTCACATTCCAGGAGACCGTATAACCAAACTTCACAGTGGAGTGATCAGGATTTGGGAGGTCCCTGGTTTAAATCCGGCCATTGGGCATCACAACAGATATTCTGTTTGTGTTTGTTCTGTGTCCCCACAGATTAACTCTGGGATAGCTTCTTAAAGTAGGCCACGGTCGCTTTTTTCACAGGGTTTGCAGTTCATTACTGGCTGTTAATTCTGTCATTGGAGGTTGTGTAATTCGACCCAGTGACAGTATAGTAAAATAAACCGAAAATACAAAATGTGGTGGTTATTCAGTTTGTAGAACACTTTGTCTGTGCCCTCCGTAGGGTCGCTGCCCATCAACATACGTCAGGGTTCCTTTCTTTGATTTCTACGATGTCCCGGCATGGATTCCTTTCTCTTCCCCCCCCCCCCCAACAGTTCCACATTCCCCGCCGATGTCATATCTGATCAACAATATCCGGTGACGAATACAGCTAGTGAAATTTCTCATTATGTAAATGCTCCTGTCTGCTGTTACCCCGTACGTCATACACCCAAATATCCTCCTGATCACCCTACTCTCTCAAAACCATCAGCCTATGTTCCTCCCTCAATATGAGAGACCAGGTTTCACACCCGTACAGAGCAGGAAAAATTATATTTTGGTAAGTTTGGTCTTTGTTTTTTCACGAAACAAAGGGGAATCCTTGAGAACCTTTCCGCTTGTTGATTCACGAATTATCCTGCGATTCGGCATGTTGTATTTGGAGTCTCAGGCGGCTTCACTAAGTAACCCAGTAAAATTTGTTCATTTTAGTGATTTTTGTGGATCAAACCTTTTAGACGTCTTTATTAAATTTCAGCGTCGAGCAGAGAAATTGAGTTGACAAACTTGTGTCTAACTGCTGTAACGCGAAGAGCGGTGTGCGGTGTGTGTGTGTGTGTGTGTGTGTGTGTGTGTGTGTGGACACCGACAGCCACTCTGTTTACAGCGCGCGAACACACGTTTGCACACCTCTAGTTACAACTGAAGACAGCGTCGCGATAAGCGATCGGGACGCAAATTACCAGATTTCGTGTCTCTGCATCGTGGAAGGTATTCGTTTTGCACGCGACGCTGGCTGCTGCCCGGCTTGGACGTTAAGCGTCGTGTAGGTTGACAGATGTGTGAAGCACATGTGATGGATTCATCATGCACTGACGACCTGGTCTTTGATGTTGGCCTTGCTAATGAAGAGAGCTAATGAATTTTCAAGTGAGGTATTCCCGTTGTGTTGAATATAAGCTGAAATATTATATAAAGTATATATATATATATATATATATATATATATATGTATATATATATAATACAGTCAGACACAACTTTATACTTTATTAAATTCAGCAATCCCTCTGCCCTTTAATAATCTGATATAATTAATAAAATACAAAGTCGTGTCTGTATTATACAGGGTTATTCAAAATGATTGTCGGGGTTTTAACAACTTGTCATACACAGTACACTTGAGATAGGAGTATGTAGTCGCACCGATGGACCTAGAAATTCTGGAAGAGCACCTGTAAGGTATGTAACAAAAACTTGGAGCGTTGTTCTATCAAATAAAAAATACATATACTGCTATCTCAAGTGTATTGTGTATGACAAGTTGTTAAAACCCCGACAATAATTTCGAATAACCCTGTATGCATTTTATGTTGTATATTGTACTTTGGAGATATTGAAGCCGCATCTTTATCGAAGTCATAGCTGTCTGGACTCGTTTTAAAGAGGTGCTTGGTTCGAATGTGGGACTGGTTATTGGCTATACGAACTGTTTTGCCATCATTTTGACACCGTGTAATCTGGTAGTTGGTTAATGTAACGTTTTGACCGCGAGATTGCGGCATTGCTCAAGTCTTCTGGGCTGTGACTCTGTGTCGTTCGTTGAGTGGTCGCCGACGTGTCGGAGGGTCGTAATGCCTTCATCTTGACTTTGTAGATGAAAGAACTACGGTCTTTCGGAACGTCGGGAACTACTTAATGATGCAGCGCCACGTCCCATAATACTATAATCTTCGACGTTTAGGACGTCCCTGACGATTCCATCTTCGTGGTATTATCGTAAAGGTTAAGGCATGTGTCCCCCCCCAAACGCTGGGAACTTCTAGCAAGATAACATGGTGTTGCAACCCAGAGAGAAATATGAATCCTTACGGCTCAGATTTCGTATCTTGATTAGTTTTTTTTTATTTTTGTAATCCGTGTCTGTCCTAGCACACGTTTGAGTTGTGAGCGTACTTTCAAATCGGCTACAACCGTCTTTGAAATACGTATATTGTTACATTTAAGATCACCTTCCTAGCGTATTATCGCCCTATATAACCTCTGAAGTTGTAGCAGCATTGTTAAATAATCTGGAAAGATATAGAAGAAACAGCAGAGAACTAATATAGAATTTCGAACCGCACTGACCACAAAGCAATGCACTTTGAGCCACTGTTGCTTGTAAGTTGCCGCGTTCTGGTATCTCTACTGTGGCTGCTTCACTGAGAGGGTTGCTATATGCTCCTTGTTTAAAAACTTGGCGGCCCGCAAGGCTTACAAGCCATACCAGCTTGCTCTCAGAAATCCCTTTACCGTCTGAAAGTCATTTCGGGGTCTGGACACTCCTTGTGCAGGCTGTTTTAGGGTTATAGTGTGTGTGTGTGTGTGAAACCCAGGTAGCTCCGTCAGTATAGTGAATATTCTACGAGGTTAATGCCTGTGATGTTCAACCAGTGTCCCATCCAGTGTATGTGGGAGGTTTTTAAGTCTGCGATGAATTGGACGCGGTACGATGCTGGCCTGCTTCATATATTGTCGAGGCTAAAAAAGAATTAACCGTTACCTCCATTCACGTGTATATCTTTATGGTGTGGTGCTTAATAACACACAAGAATTTCTTTACCTGGACGTTTGTTTATCTACCATTATAAAGGTGAAGATAAAATGTTCCCGTTACAGGCCCGGTGTGGCCCAGAGGGTGGGTAGAGGTATAGCTCTACTTTTCCATCACCGCGGCCCTAGAAGGGGGTGAGTGGTCAGCAGCACACCCCGGCAGCACTTTACCCCCGGTAAAGACCCGGTACCCATTTTACAGGAGGATGGGTGGGCCCCAGGGCCGGTCGGGACGGGCGGAAAATCTCGTCCTCACCGGGATTCGATCCCGGACCGTCCGGCCCATAGTCAGTCGCTATACCGACTGAGCTACCCGGCCACTTATCTACCGTTATAGTGGATGTAAAATTCAAGTTAAGTTGCGATGTATGAATGACTAAAAGCTATAAAATGCCGGTTCCAGTAGCCGCGCGGTCTAAGGCGTAGGTCTGCGGCAGCTTGCCTGTTCAGATTGTGGGTTCGAATCCCGCCGGGGCATGGATGTTTGTCTGTTGTGGGTGTTGTGTGTTGTCAGGCAGAGGTCTCTGCGACGGGCTGATCACTCGTCCAGAGGAGTCCTACTGACTGTGGTGCGTCGTTGTGTGTAGTCTAGAAACCTCTAGAATGAGGAGGCCGTGGCCCCATGGGGGCTGTTGTACCAAATGAACAAAACAGAAGATATAATTTAAAAGATTACACTGGTCAACACACAAAATGAATCCGTAACCAAAATAGTTGATCCCTCTTCAATTCAACGTGCTGAAACCAAATATGGCCTTAGAATTCAATTCTTGGCTCTAGTTTTCATGATACATGAAATATGGCTTAATGCGTGAAATTGTTACTTGGGAAGGGATACATGTGTCAACATTGCGCTCCCAGATGATGAGTAATGATTTCTGTGTATCATAAAAGGCACGAAGATCTAGTTCATTTCTTTAAAATGGGAAGTGACCTTGTAGCTTTAACTGATATTGATGGCCTGATGCAAACACTCAATATTAATCACAATCCTCTGGACTGGCGACTCTTAATAGACTTGTCTAAGTTGAGTCTCAAAGCAGTTCTCCTTCACATTGGCAACATCCTGCCTTCTATTCCTGTTGGTCATTCAATGCATAATAAGGAATCGTATGAGAACATGAAGATTCTGATGGACGCCATTAATTACGATAAATCGAATGGCAAATCTTTGGTGACCTAAAAGTGACTGCCTTACTCCTTGGACTACAACAAGGATTCACAAAATATTGCTGCTTCATTTGTGGATGGGACAGCAGAACTCGGTCTCTTCATTACTCAAGAAAGGATTGGCCTGCCAGAAAATCTCTGGAACTAGGAATCATTAATGTGGAAAATCAACCACTAGTGGAACCGAGTAAAATTTTGTTGCCATCCATGCATTTAAAGCTTGGTGTGATGAAACATTTTGTAAAGGCCGTGAACTAAGAAGAAGCTGCCTTTACTTACTTTTGAGAAAAGTTCACCAGACTGATTGAGGCAAAATTGAAAGAAGGTGTTTTCATTGGTCCACAAATACGAGACCTTATCAAGGACGAATTCTTCGACACTCTCCTTCAAGGCGAAGAAAAGGCAGCTTGGGGCAGTTTTAAATTTATACTAAAATGATTTTTGGGAAATAGAAGGGCTCAAAACTATGAGGAGTTTGTAAACAACCTTTTGCAGAGCTACTAGAAATTAGGCTAAACATACACTTCCTTAACTCGCATTTGGATTTTTTCCCAGAGAACTGTGGTGCAGTGATGAAGATGTAGAATATTTCCACCAAGACATTTCTTCAATGGAGAAGAGATATCAAGGGAAATAGAACCGTGCTATGCTCACCGACTGCTGCTGGACTTTGGCAAGTGATGCCGCTACCATGGAATGCAAGCGACAGGCAAAACGGGGGGGGATTAAGTGATTTTTTTTGTGTGAAATAATGAACTTACATGAAAAAGACTGTGCAGATGTGTAATTTACATTGTAAATGTTATATTTAAACACAGTAAGTCTACTAAACATATTCTTTTCCAATGAATAGTTTTTAGTTTTTTCTTTAAACCAACGTTCCGTATAATATTTCAACCTATTTCGTAAAATAACACAGTATGGCATAATTTTAAAACTAGAGCCAAGTAATCTTTTTATTTCCCTTTTCTAACTTCATAGATGCAAACAAATAAATCAATAACATATCAATTTTTTTGAAATTTGTTGTCCATTGTTATCGGCGTACACCGTTCATTATGCCAACTAAATGCACACCCTTAATTAGTGCAAACATTGAAGGAGCTTCTCCAACATGTTTCGGCACACGCTGATACCATCTTCAGGAAGAACGCAGTGCCAGTTCTTAATAAGCCAATGCTATTGCGAAGCTGTTATTTATAGGTTTCTTAGCCAGAAGCAGCTTCGTCATTGACGCTGATTAGATGTAAAAGGTACAGAGCAAGGAAGGATCTAAAATAATGACATGTAATCGCTCGGTATGGGGACCGCGGTGGCACAGTGGTTAAGGTGCTGTGCTACAAATCGGAAGGTCGCTGATTCGATCCCAGGTGGTGTCATTGGAATTTTTCATTGACATAAAATCCTTCCGATCGCACTATGACCCTGGGGTCGACTCACCCTCTAACAGAAATGAGTACCAGGAGCATTTCCTAGGGGTAAAGGCGGCCGGTGCGTAAGGCTGACAACCTACGAACATCCTGTGCCGTTGTCACGAAATCTGGGAACCTTAACTTCCTGTTACCCTTGGGCCTGTAACGGGACTGCTCAACCTTTTAATCGCTCGGTATATTCAGACAGCCGCATCTCTTGTGTTATCAGCAGCTTTATCGGTTTTCATTGGACCTCATTGGAATGGAATTCAATAGAATGACATTAATTTGATGTGGTGGGTGTGTGTGTGTGGCCCGGGTAGCTCAGTCGGTATAGCGACTGACAACAACCTGGACGGTCCGGGATCGAATCCCGGTGGGGACGAGATTTTCCGCCCGTCCAGACCAGCCCTTGGGCCCACCCATCCTCCTGTACAATGGGTACCGGGTCTTTCCCGGTGGTAAAGTGCGGCCGGGGCGTGCTGCTAACCACTCACCCCCTTCTAGTGTCGCGGTCATGGAAGAGTAGAGCTATACCTCTACCCACCCTCTGGGCCACACCGGGCCTGTAACGGGATCACTTTACCTTTTAGGTGTGTGTACCGTGGATGTCTTTCGACGGCAACAGAAAGGAGTTTTCCAGGGTCCTCTACAACGGCAAGTCCCATTAACTTTGTTTGATCCACTCTCATTTTTTGGGCCGTGGTGGGATCCGTCGGACCTGTGGTCCAATAGCCTGGATGTGGTAGGTGGCCGACCCTCTAAATTGTCCATGGAAGTCACGGCGCTAAACCTGTGGAGCTTTCTGTAGGTTCGATGACGAAGTTACCCTCCGCCCAGTTAGCTATTCCACCGCACGCAACGTTCAATCATACGAATCCCCCAGAATTTCAAGTCCAACTCGTTGAATCTCCCGGGCTCAATCACTCATATCTCTAAAGATTCTCGTCATATCGATCAAATCTCTGAATATTCACAGATTCTTCATTTAGTGGGTCTCCACGAATATCTTCTTCTTGCACTACATTCTGCCCAGCACTCCAGGTCTTGAGATGACTCAGTTTCCGAGAATTTCGTTGTGCAGTTCCCCCCCCCCCTCCCTTTCCTTGCTCCGTTTTTCATGTTCTTATTCTCTTGTCTCATCCCCCGTCTCATATCATCCCCTTCTTTCCAATTACATTTCTACCACCGGCCATTCTTTTTCCATCAACCGTTATTTCTTCTTCACTTACACGTCCTTTGAAACTACGCCGTTAAAAGTGGGTTTTGTGAAATCCAGCCAATGCAGTAAATGAATTCTCGTTGTTCTTAAAAACGTTGCAAAGTTAACCGAATTGCTGTAGCTTCGTAATGCGGTAACGCAGCTGAGAGAAGTGTAACTTACAGTCAGGTTGTCAACGTAGTACTGATTTTTACTCCATGCATAGAGCCTGGCGCATTCTATACTGGCAGTTACGAGAACAGGGGATGCGTGAGATATGCATCTTGCGTAGTAAATCAAGGTAGAAAGTGCATGAGCGAAGTCTTGGCGGCTTTATGTGGTATGTTTACAGGTTGGTATGTGCTTGGAATAAATAAAGTTTATTTGAAACGGAAAAGGCTTCTTTATCATGTCGCGTTTATAATACGTTGTCTGGGGGGTGAAGATTAAGTCGCCACTATAAAGGGATACGTAAAATCCCACTTTGAAGTAAAGAAATGCGTGAAATTGCGCTCTGAGACAAAGGGATGGGCGAAGATTTGCTCTGAGACAAAGGGGCGCGTGAAGTTTCACTCTGAGACAAAGGGATGCGTGAAGATTTTCTGTGTGATAAAGGGGCGCGTGAAGTTTGAATCTGATACGAAGGTATGCGTGAAAGTTTGTTCTGAGACAAAGGGATGGGCGAAGATTTGCTCTGAGACAAAGGAGCGCGTGAAGTTTCACTCTGAGACAAAGGGATGCGTGAAGATTTTCTGTGTGATAAAGGGGCGCGTGAAGTTTCAATCTGATACGAAGGTATGCGTGAAAGTTTTCTCTGAGACAAAGGGGCGCGTGAAGTTTTACTCTGAGACAAAGGGGTGCGTGAAGATTTTCTTTGTGATAAAGGGGCGCGTGAAGTTTCAATCTGATACGAAGGTGTGCGTGAAAGTTTGCTCTGAGACAAAGGGATGGGCGAAGATTTGCTCTGAGACAAAGGGGCGCGTGAAGTTTTACTCTGAGACAAAGGGATGCGTGAAGATTTTCTG
>Ga0123352_10013516_pt1 | contig 12952 bp, 8 predicted proteins | sample TergutLab28metaG_FD_89700 | JGI IMG/M metagenome (GOLD analysis project Ga0123352, IMG submission 89700) | Labiotermes labralis P1 segment gut microbial communities from Petit-Saut dam, French Guiana - Lab288 P1 | ecosystem: Host-associated > Arthropoda: Insects > Digestive system > Gut ... | reverse complement strand
TTGCGCTGACCACGTGACACCCCTCTATCCGCAAAAGTTGGCACTAACTTCGCCGACCGGCGGCGGCCGCTCTGTCTGTATAGTTCGCGTGCGGACTAAGGCCACGGAGTTTAGTTTAGTTATTTACCTCACCTTATAGTTTGAACACACAACGGTGATAGCACACCTCAGACACCCGGATAAAGTGCCTGTGTTGCATGTCCCGATTTACTTATTAGGCTGCTGCGATATTCCTACGTTATTCGTGGCTTTATCGAATGTTACAGACACCCAAAACTGATAGAGCCGTATTTTTCTCTGCTTTAGACTCGGGGTTTGTGCGGTGAGGTGCAGTAAACTAAGTGCAGAGTGACGGTGTGTTTGTGGCTGCTGCCACAGCTATGTGCATGGTCCAAGGCAAATCACTTTACATTCATTACATATTTGTTTCAACTATGTTAGCCTATAAGCACAGACACGTGTATATAACTTAGCCCTTTACTTGATGCATTTCCATACATTCTGAAAAAAAAATTACGCACGAATTCTCGTATTATTTTCAAAAACTGCAAAATTTAAATCCGCGATCTCAGAAAGTTGCTCTTTATCACTCGAGGAAAACTAGGAAACTTTCAATAAAACCCTTACGTAGTTGAAGTCTGTAAATTTACAGTAACTGTGCTTCTATATTCCATGGCGCAGTGACAACGTAATTCATGTTGTTCTTCTGCTGTTCTTCAATTGTCAAACGGTAAGATCGAACTGCCGCTACAGTTTGGAAAGACATGCTTCAAATTTACTCTGAAGCCTTATTTTGGAACAGTACACTACCACATGAGTGGGCCTGGGTAGCACAGTCGGTATAGCGCCTCGCTACGGGCCGAAAGGTCTGGGAATCGAATCCCGGTTGGGGCGAGATTTTTTGGACCCGTCCAGACCGTACCTAGGCGTCACTCAGCTTCCTCTACAATGGTTACCGGGTCTCCCTAGAGGTAAAACGACCGGGGCGCCAAGGTTAAGGAAATAGTGGCGCTCTACCACTACTCCCCTTTGGGGTCTTCTTGGCCTGTTCTAAGTTGAACATTACCACGTGAAGAAGGAATTGGAAATAAAATATAGCGGAGTTTACAGAAAATAGGTGTGAAAATTTAAAAGAGCTAGACCTTTTCTATTACGGACATTGCAGGCCCTAGTTCTATTACAGGACAATCAGGACGACGAGAGAGTGAGAAATGCACTCAACACATATCCTCATTAGTGACGAAACCGCACCGCACTTGCGTGCTGCAATGTCACGTCCAGAATACACAAAGGCTCTTCTGAAACCTGTTGGTCTAGTAAAGGAACGATGTAATGCAAAGTGCTAGTGGTGCTATACAGGTAAATGTGATACATTTATTGTTTAGCGATGTGGGTAAGCACATACTTTGTGCAAACAAAACAGTAACGTGTGAAAATCAAACGCTGTGCAAATGGTATTGGAAGGGCTAGTGGTTGGACGAAGCAGTCAATGAAAAAAGTGTACAAATGGACAGATATATATGGAAGAATGGGGCGATTTGTAATAACTAGATACATGTATTATCACACACGATTGACGCCAGTTTAATCCCATAGTATCCTCACATAAACAGGCAGATTGGAAATTTATGCAAATTTATGAATAAACGAATAAACATACGGAAAGTTGAAAGATAAGCAGACCAAATAATTAATGGATGTACCCATCTGTGTTGAATACAAATGCAGTTACCTTGAGGTCAGACGTCAAAAGACGTATGAACATAAGTAAGTGACTGTCGTGTTAAGTTGCATTCTCATTATTTATATGATACTTTGAAACACAGTAAATTAAATATCAAACACAAAATAAGATACGAAAATTTATCTTTAACTGAACAGAAAAGCAATCGTCAAAATTCTTTCTCTGTATGAAGGGCAATACGCTATTAAACACTACCTGCATTTACGTTTCACTGGTCACCGGTGAAAAGCAACTGTACAACGGATATGTAATGTTGTACGGCCATACTGAAAGAACTAAGCCACATAATGTGAACTGGTTAGTAGGAACAATAGAGCAGCATGTATGGGGATGAAGAGCACGCACGGATTAAGTCAGTCATGGTATATAAAACCTTAGGAGATGAAGCATGGGAGAACAATTAATTGTGGAGACTGAAAACTCTAAAGAATAAAGTAAATAAAAACTATAAATTTTTTCTGCTTAATTATCATGTGACAATCGACGTAATATTAATGAAAACCTGTTTCAAATTTCATAATAGTAGTCCATTACAGGTCTGGACAGGCCTTGGTTTTTCCAGGAGTTTGAGGCTTCCAGATTACAAGACAATCGGCACATGAATGTGGTAAGGTTGTCAGCCCTACGCACCGACCGCCTTTACCCCCCAGGAAATATTCCTGGTACTCATTTCTGTTAGAGGCTGAGTCAAACCCAGGGCCATAGTGCGGCCGGAAGGATTATGTCAATGAAAAATTCCATTGACAACAACGGGAATCGAACCAGCGACCTTCCTGTTTGTAGCGTAGTTCCTCAACCAACTGCGGTACCGCGTGCCCCAAACTTTATAGTAGGAACACATAAATTCAGTAATAGGTGGGACTGTACTGAGTAAAATATTTGCAAAAATATGTGTTATTGTAAATAAATTATCTTGTGTGTTTCAGAAACATTTATCGAAATGCGGGACAGAGAAATGATTCTGGTGGATGAATCAAATGAATCTCAGAAGGTACAGACTGTCAAGAAAATATTAATAAACATGGGAATTTTTATATTTTGTGATGTCAGGAACATAACACATGGATCAATCTCTGAAATAATTAACTGTGCAGTACACACTCCATATTTGGAGAAACTGGGATGAAAACCGCGAAATTAAAGTGATTTAGCCCGAAAATTTTATACACTGCTTTTCGAATTAATAGACATAATTAAACAATTAAGGCTGTTACAAATTTTATATAGGAAATTAAAGGTTATGACAACAGTACTGCAATAACAATAACAATAATTACAACCAACGTATAATTACCATTAAACGTTAAATAACTGTTTATATAACCACAAAGGTAAAAAGATAAAGTGTTCCCCTTACAGGTCCGGTGTGGCCCAGAGGGTGGTTAGAGGTATACTCCCAGGGCCGGGCTGGACGGGCGGAAAAGCTCGTCCCCACCGAGATTCGATCCCGGACCGTCCAGCCCGTAGCTCAGTCACTATACTGACTGAGCTACAATATAACCACAAAGGGAAACATAAATTTAACCACAATTGTGAAAAGATCTCAATTAGAGTTCCTTTGCTCTTGTATTTTATTTAACTACAATGTACAATTTTTAAGTCTTGCACATTTGCCTTCAAAAACATGTATATTTGCTTCATAATCCAGAAAAATGTTTGATACAAAAAAATAAATATATTTATATATATATCCAGTTTCAATATTTAATGCATTAATAACTACAATATAATTGTAACCACGAAGATAAACACAACGACAGAATAAAGACCATATCAAAAATTACAATCATAAACATCAAACAAAAACATCAAGTGTAATAATAACTTTTTTCTTTACAATTGCAGTGTTTCATACAGTGCATGCTCCTTCACCTCGGAATGGTAAGTAGAATGTACCTTGTAACATTCTTGTTTTAGTAGCTTGCAAGCACAAGGTAGTATTCACATCTTACTGTAAGCAAACAATAATATGCAAAATTACTAACTGTTATGTATTAAGGGATCAGGGGTTATTTACAGGTAGAGGCCAGTTGAAATGTGATGGCACACGTGCAGAAACAAGGTTTAATCTTTCGGCGAAACGGACGAATGCATTTAAATCGGCCAGGGGGCGTCAGTTCAGTCGACTACTGGCAGCCGAGGTGTGCGCATCAGCGGTAGTAATGGTGGATACACCATGTTCCGAGTTGCTGTGAAGAGTACTGGCTACACACTGCATTCGCCAGTTTCCCCTTCACTTTCCTTCTCCTGCGTCACCGTGTGCCATCACATTTCAACTGGACTGTACCAATACTGCTCTTATACTCGCCGCATAGACCGAAGACTTTTTAATTGAAAACATAGGAGAGGCCTGTGGTTTTACTGTTCCTCATGTCTCAGTTATATCTCATGCCTGATTACTCTTCCTCATGTCTCAGTTACATCTCATGCCTCATTATTGTTACTCATGTCTTAGTTATATCTCATGACTCATTATTGTTCCTCATGTCTCAGTTATATCTCATGCCTCATTACTCTTCCTCATGTCTCAGTTACATCTCATGCCTCATTACTCATCCTCATGACTCAGTTATATCTCATGCCTCGTTACTGTTCCTCATGTCTCAGTTATATCTCATGCCTCATTACTCTTCCTCATGTCTCAGTTATATCTCATGCCTCATTACTGTTCCTCATGTCTCAGTTATATCTCATGCATCATTAATCGTCCTCATGTCTCAGTTATATCTCATGCCTCATTACTCTTCCTCATGTCTCAGTTACATCCCATGCCTCATTACTCATCCTCATGACTCAGTTATATCTCATGCCTCGTCACTGTTCCTCATGTCTCAGGTATATCTCATGCCTCTTTACTCTTCCTCATGTCTCAGTTATATCTCATGCCTCATTACTCTTCCTCATGGCCCAGTTACATGTCACTCATGCCTCATTACTGTCCCTCATGTCCCAGTTATATTTCATGCCTTATTACTCTTCCTTATGTCCCAGTTATATCTCCTGCCTCATTACTGTTCCTCATGTCTCAGTTATATCTCATGCCTCATTACTCCTCCTCATGTCTCAGTTATGTCATGCCTCATTACTCTTCCTCATGTCCCAGTTATATCTCATGCCTCATAACTGTTCCTCATGTCTCAGTTATATCTCATGCCTCATTACTCTTCCTCATGTCCCAGTTACATCTCATGCCTCATTACTGTTCCTTATTTACCGGTTATATCTCATGCCTCATTACTGTTCCTCATGTCCCAGTTATATCTCATGCCTCATAACTGTTCCTCATGTCTCAGTTATAACTCATGCCTCATTACTGTTCCTCATGTCTCAGTTATATTTCATGCCTCATTACTCTTCCTCGTGTCTCAGTTATATCTCATGCCTCATTACTCATCCTCATGTCCCAGTTATATTTCACTCATGCCTCATTACTGTCCCTCATGTCCCAGTTATATCTCATGCCTCATTACTGTTCCTCATGTCCCAGTAATATCTCATGCCTCATTACTCTTCCTCATGTCTCAGTTACATCTCATGCCTCATAACTGTCCCTCATGTCCCAGTTATATCTCATGCCTCATTACTGTTCCTCATGTCCCAGTAATATCTCATGCCTCAGTACTCTTCATTATGTCTCAGTTATATCTCATGCCTCATTACTGTTCCTCATGTCTCAGTTATATCTCATGCCTCATTACTCTTCCTCATGTCTCAGTTATATCTCATGCCTCATAACTGTTCCTCATGTCTCAGTTATATCTCATGCCTCATTACTCTTCCTCATGTACCAGTTATATCTCATGCCTCATTACTGTTCCTCATGTCCCAGTTATATCTCATGCCTCATTACTGTTCCTCATGTCCCAGTTATAACTCATGCCTCATTACTGTTCCTCACGTCTCAGTTATATCTCATGCCTCATTACAGTTCCTCATATCTCAGTTATGTCTCATGCCTCATTACTCTTCCTCATGTCCCAGTTTTATCTCATGCCTCATTACTCTTCCTCATGTCTCAGTTATATCTCATGCCTCATAACTGTTCCTCATGTCTCAGTTGTATCTCATGCCTCATTACTGTCCCTCATGTCCCAGTTATATCTCATGCCTCATTACTGTTCCTCATGTCTCAGTTATATCTCATTCCTCATTACTGTTCTTCATGTCTCAGTTACATCTCATGCTTCATTACTGAAAGAGGCAAAACAGATCGTCATTTAAGGGAATTGATAATTTTGTTAAAGATAAGTTTTGGTTGAAAATGTCGAATCGCAAAACACGTTGTGCGTACAGACACAAATTTTAATATGAACAGAAGATCCTAAGAAACTAATGCAGAAAGACATTCAAAGCGAAATTAAAAATGAAGACTGAATTCCACGTGGCTGTGCCCGTAGGTTTGAGACCTGGCTCTCTGTTTTGATTAATGGGAATTAGTCCAAAGTAGAAGGGATAACCGCGTGGAGAAAACTGCTGGGCAGGTAACGGGGTCACATGCAATATGACCACAACCCTGATATCCACCGTCGTTAGAAATTCAAAACTCAAAATCACCTTCCACTTGCATCTTCATTCATCAATAAGAACAAACGAGCGTACCAAAAACAAGAAGAACCCCGCATATAAATTAAGTTTTATTTCTTAAGAATATCATTAGAAGAAGATTTCAAGCAATTAATAATTTACGTTTTGAGGAATTTCATGATTTCCCTCATCATCAGTACTAATAAGGTGATCAAATCAATGAGGATCAGATTGGTGGGTCATGTTACACGCATATGAAAAAAATTAAATATACACAAGTATTTAGCACAGAGGTATAAAACAAATACACTGCTTTGAAGTCCTACGTCCACTGATGAATCTAAAAGGAACTGGGAGGTAGGGCTTGAATTGGATTCTTCTGACTCAGAACAGAAACAAATTGCGGCCTAATTGAACACGAAAATACAACCCGAAATTCGACTCATTTCTTCAGTGGCTAATAATATAGTAAATTCTTAAGAAGGACTCTGCTCCACGTCGTTATTTAATTCGTTAGTTAGTTCTTTCGTTATTTAGTTAGTTGTTTTGTTTGTTCGTTAATTTTTGTTTGTTTGTTTGGTTGGTTAGTTGGTTGATTTGTTGGTTGCTCAGTCAGTCGGGATATGACTGAGAACACTAAGGATTGGTCTAATTTAAATATAAACGCTAAAAAGAATACAGGAGTGGCAGCTGACGAGGAATTGGAAAACTGAATAACAGACAGACGGAAGGAAACGAAGGTATTCAAATCTGGAAAGCACAGTATTATACCGGGGTGATTATAAGTCCTTAGCCCGACCAGAAAGGAAACAAGTTCGGAAGCATGTCAGGAACGCGCGCGATTTCAACAACATCGAGACGCTAGCTGTCATAAAGTTTCTTTTTTCCTTGCAAAGCAAGGCGCCGAAGGAAATTCACACCATTCTTACAGAAACATTAGCTTTTTTCCTTCCTGGTCGGGCTAAGGACTTATCAGCACCTATGTATTTCCTGTCATAAACACTGCACGAACTGTAAGGACAAGAGTAATTATCAAGGCAATGTAAAACTTTTCTACGCAAATGACCGATGATATTTGAGGCCATTTTTCTGAGTGCTGAACGAAATATATTATTTGAGATTTATTTACTGCAATTTGGTTTCCACCCTGTGACAAATGTCAGTAAACGTGTGCAAAAATACGAAAGAGACATCTATATATATATCAGGAGAAACTATACACAAAACAATACAAAAACACAGAATACACAAAATAGAAAACCAACATAAAATGAATATTTGCAGGGCAGCCAAATTGTTACATCTAATTTGCCAAAATTACTGATATTCTTTTGCTCACGGAATACGAAATCACCAAAGAATTTATTCAAGAAAGGACCGTGTTGACACAGGAAAGATATATTGTATCTGCCGATAAAAGCGAGGGAACAGGCTCCATCAAGAAATGATTACTGTTCTTATAACATAGTGGGATGGTGCAATAAGGTACACAAATCTAGTTACATGACTTCACCTATGGAAATGATCCTACGTCTACATGATTACACTCGGAATTCATGTTTGTAGCGGAACAAATATCGTAAAGTTTATTCCCATAACCCAAAGCCATATAATATGGTCCTTAAAGCTTGACTCTTTCATACAAATGCATTAACAAATTGGTTTGGCAAAGAAAGTACACTTCTAGAGGTCTGAGGTTCGAAATTCTGTGCTGATAAAAATTTACGTTTTCTGGGATGGTATGATATGTTGACTGGGGAAGCAATTACAGACGCATCGGGTGACCCTAGTGCACCGACATTCAGGGTCAGTCACTTCAATAAAGAATGAACTAGATACATCAGAAACCATGACAATTATTTTCAAAAAGAAGAGGCCTGATATCCTAGGAGGCTAAAATATTCCAGGAAAATTGTGTTTTCTTCAATGCGTTAAATGGTTACTTATGTATTGTTTACATGAATTTCGGAATTCAAAGCAGTGTTGATGCCGGACTGCTGGTTTTTAGATGCCGGACTGCTGGCTAGAAGTCAGTATTCGGAAGGTCCTGCGATCGGCCATCTCGACACAGGTTTTTCTTGGTTTCCCTGTGTCTATAAGGAAATTCTGAGATGGCTCCTAAAATTCCAAGTTGCCACTACATGCTTCTCATGCAGCCCTCCAGACTTAAATTTATTAGTAACCAATTTCATATTTTGTATATATGTAAAATAACCACTGCCACCGGGTGACAACCCAATTGCAGGTAATAAATATTATTATTATTATTATTGTTATATTGTTAGTTGATGAATCTGAATATACTGAGTTCCATTTGACTCAACTAATTATAGAGAAGTAGGATTTTCAAGGGTGTAAAAGTCCCTAATTTATAATCATTCCAAATTACAACCTGAAGGAAGCAGATACCGGCCACAGTCATTAGCTCAGAACAGAGTTCAGCCTTACACCCACTATCCCCGGTATCCCACGCGATCTTCTACCTCAACATATGTAGGCGAATTCGCAGAGGAAATGGAGATTGTTACTGTTTGCCGATTTTGTCTTCTTGATAATGATGAATTGGTGTTTTCTTCTATGGAGTAGCAACTGATTTTTTATGATATTTACATGAGCTCAAGGCTGAAAATTAACACATTTGCATCCTGTTCAGTGTTAAGCAAATGCTGACAGATGGTTCCCAAGATTCCAATTTGCCGCTACATGCTTCTCATGTAGCCCTCCCGACTTAAATTTATTAGTAACCAATTTCATATTTTGTATACATGTAAAATAACCACTGCCACCGGGTGACAACCCAATTGCAGTATATAACAGCGTCAAGGTACGTAAAGACAAAAATATTTTTCGACACAATGAGTGTCAATGCATCTCGATGTTTCATGCTCTACAGCCTTTCACAAAAGTTAATATTTAGTTTGTTATTTATTGTCCGTCGTACACAACACTGTGGTGCAAAGTAAAGTTACACAACAATTAACAAAGCCACATGTTTCAACCTCTTGGGGTCATCTTCAGGCTTATAAAATATGATATCGTACAAGGTACGTCTGTTATTGCTACCTAAGGGATCCCGTGGTTTACAGTGCGCTAATTATAAAATATTTTGTATATTATATATTTTATAATTAGCGTTCTGTAAACCAAGGGATCCCGTAGGTAGCAACAACAGACGTACCTTGTAATATACCATATTTTATAAGCCTGAAGATGACCCCAAGGGGTCGAAACATGTAGCTTTCTTAATTGTTGTATAACTTTACTTTGCACCACAGTGCTGTGTACGACGGACAATAAATAACAAATTGTCATATTGGCACAACGGGATGGAAAACCCTCAATTTAATATTTAGGTTTAAATTGAATGTTAAGTAACGGTTCAATCACATCCAGTCTGAGGAACACTCAACATACGCGAGGTATTTAAAATATCTTTGGATTCTGCTGAATATTTCCTATTTTAATTAGCACAAACTCAAAGAAATGTGTGAGTGTAGCCTGCGGCAAACGAATGAAAATGCGTGAAGATATACACATTTCAAAAGAGACAAAAATGTGTGTTGTTTGAACAATTAAATAGAAACTCTCGGTACAATACTGTATTTATACACAGCGATATTATGATATCTCAGGCTTTGTGACTTCTAAATTTCCAAATTCTCCATCATTCCACGCAGTTACAAAATCTGGACCAGTGAGACAATTAAATCCTTTGTAACAAATGAAGAATCTCACAGTTTTATCATATCGTTTTTTGTAACAAGAGCAGATAAAGAAATCAACAATCCTATTTAAAATAACCATTTATTTTAAATTACAAGTGATACAGTTGTTACAATATGAAATTTTAAATTTTTATGCATTATGTTTAAAAAACTTATTTTCTACTTCGAGGAAAGCTCCCCACGTCTTCGTTGTAAAAATCCAACCGATTGCAGCTACTTAAATAAAAAACCCCAAATATGTTTAAAATCACAAAAATTGTACTCGGTTTGAATATTCTTACAGTACAAAATGCAAATAATCTGGCTGGGCAACAAGCAGGCACTGCCATTTTAAATTTAAAGGTCGACAAAGTCACTATTTCCTTTTCAAGTAAAAAAAAAATTACAAACCTAACATCGACATCACGTGTTTCGCGTGTAACAGAAAACACGTAGTGATGATGAAGGCAAGACTGTGCGTGGTACTATCATAGGATCCGCGGAAATGCAACTGTTACTGTTTTCCGTTAGCACTTCAGATATTATCTGACAGCCGATAAAATGACAATATAAACTTAAGAATGCTGATGTCTGTACAGCAGTTACCGAATACAATACTGACAAAGGGAGCCACTTAAATATGAACTCAACAATTAGCATTCATTAAAGCCATTGTACATACATATATACATATGTACATATAGATATGCATATACATACATACACATGTACATACCCACATACAATACATACATATATATATATATACATACATACATACATACAAAATAAAATACACGTACATGTAAATAAACGTACATATATACACACACACATTACATACATACATACATAAATGCATACATACCAACGTAATTACATACACACAGAAACACATACAAACTACGTAGTACACACACACACACACACATATATATACATATATACACTACATATATATATATACATAACATTGACACAATCACGTACAATACATATATATGTACATATACACACACATGCACACATATACTAACATAAATAAATACATACATACATACATTACATACATTAATACATAATTATATATATAACATAAACACAATCAAGTACTATATATATATATATGTACATATACACACATATACATACAAAATACATACTTACAAACGTAATTACATACATAACCACATACATACAGAAATACACACAAACGTACGTACGTACAAACCTACACACACATACATAAATACATACATAAATTACATACATGAATACATAATTATATACAAATTACATAAACGCAATCACGTACTATATATGTACATATACACACATATTCACACATGTACATACATACATAAATACATACAAATGTACATACATTCAAACATACATACAAACACACACATACACACATAAGTACATGCACACACACACACACACACATACATTCATACATATACATACATACATACATACGTACATACGTACGTACGTACGTACGTAGATACGTACATACATACATACATACATACATACATACATACATACATACAAACATACACACACATAAGTACACGTGTCTATCCAAAGAAGTCATCTGCCTTTTCCATATAATCTATGCGCTATCAGAAGTCTGCTGCTTTCTGTAGATAAAGGACGGCCAGTTCGACGTCACAACGGTGATGAACGTTGCGAAACCGATGCTGGAGAGTGTTGAAGAACGTGGCCGAGAGGTGAATGAAGAAGGTCTCAAGTCCGACATTAAAAACTGCACTGTTCACAGTAAGTGAGGGACTGTTGTGCCTAACAGTGATCCTACAATTAGAGTTACTGCACTAATAAGTAGGAATGCTGTGCAATTTACCTTAAAATTAGACCAAAGTAATTCGCAACACAACACACACATTTACAGTAACGAAATGTGAGCACTCAGTGTCTTCTTACCAGCTCGGTAACAGCCACAGCACGTTTATCATATACTTAGCCTGTATCTGAAGGGAACGAGAATTTAAATACCATATTTTGTTTTGCATTACCGCTTACCTTACTCATATAAGGTTCTCAACGTGCCAAAATCCAATTTCTAAACAGACTTCATATATTCTGAAATAATTCTGGGTGCACGATAAACTTCTTACCTTGAAATACTCTAAATTTGTCTTGAAATACTTTCTCTCACGTATCACAACAAAAGCGAATTTTTTGCTTCTTATTACATAGTGTTTTAATGGTGCCGAAACTAATTTGACGTAACAGCAGGGAAGTATTTCTTAAATAAAAAAGGAACCTTTGTGTAGCCGATCATTTTTAGTGTAGTTGTTTATTAGGATTGCTGACGTCAGTATTAATACAAACATAAAGTATTAATAGCAGCGTATTTCATTCATTGCAGTTAATCAATACCAGAAGCTGTAATTACAGCTGTACCTGCCCCTGATGATCGGTGTCAACACCGAAACATGTAGAGCTGCCTACAGAAATGTAATAAACTGAATACGTCGCTTCTTGTTGGACAATTATTAAATTCGATTCACGATGCACGGGGAATTTTACGCCAAAAAAAATGGCCACAGAGAAAAAAAAAGAAAAAACTATTGCAGAAACCCCGATTAGGACTATTAATTTCGGTTAACCCTTATCCTGCTAACGTGGAGAATAGGTTGAGCTCGTAATAATGCCAGCAAATGGCAGATGGGATTTAATTCGGCATTTAAAGGGTTAAATGAAGTTCGGAGTTAATAAAATCAAAGCAGCGGGAGCAGAAGCCGTGACGATTAACCTTTTGGCGCCGGAAATATTTTTTTTATTTTAGCACACCTGTATATTAAATGTGAGTAATACAGGAATCAAATATGTTAGAATTATGAAACAAACTGCATTTTGAAGAGAAAAAAACGGAGAGTATACACCATGTTTAAAATATTCGGTACCTATATTTGTTGAATAAATATATAAAATGAAACTTTGGAGGTTA
>Ga0123352_10013513_pt1 | contig 12953 bp, 10 predicted proteins | sample TergutLab28metaG_FD_89700 | JGI IMG/M metagenome (GOLD analysis project Ga0123352, IMG submission 89700) | Labiotermes labralis P1 segment gut microbial communities from Petit-Saut dam, French Guiana - Lab288 P1 | ecosystem: Host-associated > Arthropoda: Insects > Digestive system > Gut ... | reverse complement strand
TTACCCCCCCCCCCCCAAATGGCGAAATTCAGACATTGGTAGAACCAGACGTAGGTGGGAAGACCAGTTTTAAAACTTGTGAAGGTCGGTACGGGCTTGTAACACCCAACCCCTGAGACAGATGTTGTTTCTCCACTCCCTACCCTTCCGCCCGCTGGTCAACGTGGGTCGGTTGGTCGGCAGGTCGACGCCCGTCATATATGTCGGACTTTAATTTGTTGACTGTGTTTCCTATAGAAAATTTGTACTACTACTATTACTACTACTACTACTACAAGCGTTTTCACTGCTGCCACAGTACTGCAACCACCACCACCGCCACCACCACCGCTGCCACCGCCACCACCACCGCTGCCACCGCCACCACCACCGCTGCCACCGCCACCACCGCCAACACAACCATCACCACCACAACTACTAACACCACCACGACCACCACCACTACCACCACCACCACCACCACCACCACCACCACCACCGAATTATTATGGACCTTACTAACATGGGTTTCGTTATTGTTTCAGGATCGTGGACACGTGTCAGCTTAAGTCGGTAAGAAGCTGTCTTCACTTCATTGTTTGCAGTTCCGGTGACTACACGTGTATGTATCGTGTTTTGTAATTGTGAGTGACCGCTGTGGAGCACAGTTAATATTTCGGATAATAATTTTAGCGAGGAAACTGTTCTTGTAGAACAGAAAGTTTGTGTATTATTGTGACACATGCTGTCGTTATTGAAAAACTCATTATTAGTTTAATAAATTCAAGAAGGGTGATCTGGCCGGTACATGTAGCACACATGGAGGAGATAGTTGTGAAATGCGGGAAACCTAACTTAAAGACACAACATGAGAGACCTACGCATAGTTTTACAGTGAGCTGGCTGCCAAATAGTCGTCCATGTCTTAAGCTGTTTCAAACCGCCCTACCCTTGTGAACACGTTCAGAAGAGTCATGTATATTTCGGCTTGGTGCGTGCGAACAAAGAGTAGGTCAACAAAATGGCAATAGCAACATTGTGTACATGTTTTTGAGATTGATAATATACAATACACGCTGGCTGTTGTATTGGTGTTGATCCGAGGTGTGGCTAGCACACGTGCTTCCTGATTTAAGTATTTCCTGGAAACTTTAAGTGGGCGACATGTTGAACGTAGAGTCCCAGACTCACGTGTCAACAGCTCTGCAATGGCATGAGCTGAGGACATGCAGAGGAAGTGTGAGCTAGAGAAGTCTGTCTCGCATTGCCTAAGGGAGTCGCAAAGCTGGGTTCCGAACTTTATGTTTTATTCCTGCTGACATGTGGTTTTCTTTGACGAACGTGACCAATCCGTTGGTCACTGCATATGGGCAATACGCGGATTAATATCTGGTTCCGGATGCCGGATTTATGACGGAAGCTTTTTATTATTATCGTCAGTTCCTGCAGGCAAATGCCAAGATAATACATTAAATTAGGCCACGATCACTTCCATATCTTGTGCAATTTATTATATACTAGTCATTTCATGCGAAGCTGTGTGTAATCCATATAACAACATGTACTGGAAGTGTCGTTATTAAACTAAACAAAAAGTAAGATCGACTGCGAGAATGTTTTGTAGACCGTTTAGTGGTCTGACTACAGGCTGGACCATGGATGCATCGTGGTTCGATTTCCGTGATGGACAGACTGGCTCTGGCGTCCACTAAGCCTTCTATTAAGTGGGTACCAGAGGATCATTCGTCGGGAGAAAAGTGGCAGATGCTTAAAGCTGAACTTCTCTTTTCTGTCTAGTGGCAAATTTAAGAATGATTGGCGCTATAACTCCACTCCCTCACTGACTACATGGCGTGTATAAGGAGAGATTTTTCCTTTACTATGAGAAGCTTCGCTTTACTATTATTCAAATTCCACTGAAAGAAATTGTAAAGACTGGACGTACTGCAAGAAATGAAGACTTTTTTAAAGTTCGCTGGTGGGAAAGAATGGTGAACTGCAGTTCTGCCCTTTGAACTGTTTGATCTACATTATTAACATATCCGTTACGTGAGGTTGTGAAAGAACCAAGCGATATTTTCCTAGGGGCGAATGTGATGAAATTTTCTTGTGAGAAACCACATGGAGATATACAAGGGTCGGACACACCTGATATGGGTGGTTCAATGGTCGATCCGTGACATTCGCTTCAAATGTCTACTTTCGTTTTGCGTTGGAAAAGGAACAGAAATGGGGCTGTGGAAACGGCGCAATCCCACATATATCCAGCCGGCCTCGCTCCTCTGGATTTATGAGGAATGAAAACTGAAAAGGCAGAGTATAAAGACAGTCTGCGAGACGTCAGCAGAATAGATGGTTTGTTTGACGTGGCAGCAATAGGCCCTGTTGCGCAAGACACGGTGCGAAATTACCCTCGAACCTAACGTGTGATCATAACTAATCGTAATGGACCTCAGATATTTTAAGAAATTCTTGTAGATGTGTTTTAACTTATAAATAATTTGCTGTCTGTGTTATTCCTGTGATTGAGAATAGGATGTCCAGGTGAGTATTTGGACATACACAAAGAAGAAACTGGAGGATATAACAGATTATTAATGAGCATTTTTAAAATTTGTACGAACAATAGAACGTCGTTATGAAATTCGAAAGCATGGTGGTGGCGGGAAATGTGGCATGCAAAGGCAAGATGAAGTAACTTCTGATTCCATCTTCAGGAACTGACAGATGTCCATCTGTCCTATAAATTTCTCGCATTTTATGGAAACCGAACGTTCATTACGATGTTCAGGACCCCCCCCCCCCGGCCGGTCGCCACCCTGAGCCATACGACTCTATTCCACACCGTTCCCTTCTCTTTCTTTTAAGATCCCATTTTAGTATATTGCCCTGCTATCTGCTTTATCTCATCAAACTCCTGCACGCATTTCTCTTCTACTCCCTGCATGCCGCATCTTCTCACATCTCATCCTTTTTGGTGTGGTCATCCTAAATATCTCATTAAGCAATTCTCTGCATCCTCCTGGAACTTTCTACCCGTCGATTTAAACATCTTCCTTAGCACGACATTCTTAGGCTTCTTTAGTCTGTATTTGCGTCTTTATGAGACGGACCGTGTTTCACGTGCAAACAAAACATCAGGCAAATAATAGTATTTCATATTTCAGTCCTTAAAATTTATATAAAATTCTTGGCCGAACGGCAGCAAGTGTTCTTCCCCGCATGTAATGTGCTTGTAATTTTTTTGTTCATATAATTTCGATTTGTTACAGTCGGTCACGAATATTGAACTCTACCACATTTTTTGTTGGATTTTTTGCTGTTTTTCCGTTGTGATTTTGTCCACCATTCGGAAGAGGTATGAAAATAGGGGCCTACTGAATTTTCTCTACACTTATTTCTAAACAAACCTCCTTACTTTGAACTGATGAAGATTCAGTGTTTTGATCTTACTTACTTTTTCTCCCAGTTGAATTACATCATGTATGCGAACCAGAAGATAATGTGTCCCACTCAATGTCAATTCCTCCTGACTATCTTCGACATTTCTAATAACATATTATAAAGCAAAGTTGAAAAGCGGTGGCGATGAAGCATCTTGTTTCAGGCAGTTCTGAATATCAAATGTATTAGATCAGCAATCACTGTTACGGACTTCACGAGATGAGGAATGAAAATATTCATTACAATGGGAAAACCTGAAACATGTATACAAGGAACAAGAAGCAGGCTTAGACTGTAGGATAATATTGAGATGGATCTTAAAGCAGGATGCATGGTATTAGATTGAGTGTCGTGGGATTTCCACTTGTAAGGCCCTTCTGAATAAGTTAATAGGTCTGCAGGTTATATAGGAACGGTTAATTTTCTGAGCATCAGAATGTCTTGTCAGCTTCGTAATGACTCTGATTTTAAACACCTATTATTTTTTTTTGAATAGCCGCTACTGTATTGTTCAGTAAACTGCGTTCTTCTCCAGCGTTATGAATGGTAAACGACAGTCCACTTGCGCCTAAAATTTTATAGCTCTTATTGACAGCTTCCTCATGCGTTCGTGACGTCAGTTTCGGTTATCGGTTTTCCAGAGTAGAATTTCAAATAGACCCTTTCTTTTTATTTGTTGGCAGTCATCTATGAAAAACCGATATCTCTCTTCTGGCGGTGATAACGTAAGATCACGCTCTGTCCATTTTGTATACGTTTGTCTGAACGTATTACCGGTTGGTTGCACACACCGTGTGAAATTTGAGTGTTCTTTCCAGCAATAAATTACTTTGAGGGAGCCAATAATTTTTCGGTGAGAAATATCAACTTTTGAACGTCTCGATTTATCATACTATCCTGAAAACACTTCCGAATGTGTATGCGATCTCTGCAGAGGCGTTTCTTATTATTTTTTATTTTGGACATCATGTTGTGTTGCATATATTACAGAACGCTTATTAATTACCTCTGGCATTCCATAAATGACGCTGCAATTGTATTTTTGGTTTTTGCGTATTTTAACGGCCTGAGGATGACCACGTAGTGGTTGCAACATTTAGCCGTAGATGTATATAATATAGTAATAAAATTAATTGTTTTGATGGTAATTAATAAATATCCCTTTTCGTATTATTGTTTCACCATTCGATTAACAATAACAAATTGTTGGTGGGGAATCTCTGACTTCTGGCATAAATAACCAGTAGTCAGTCACTCCGTCACTTACAAAACACGTTGTATGTGATTGGAGTGGTTTATATCATTTGAGGTTTTCGCAACGGTGAAGAATGATGACATCGTGCTGTATATTAGATAGGCACCAGCGCTTCAGAGGTTAAGTGCTGCATATGTTGAGATGGCAGCAGTGTGTCACTCTGAAACGTTGCAGATAATTTGTCCGACTACGCGGCGTCCTAACTCTAGACTACTAGGTAGAGTGCTGTTCATTATACGTGCGTGCCAGTGTGTCGTACGTTACAAGTTTGTTGAGAAGTACACATTCTGTATTCTTATGATACAGAAGAGGTCTAAATCACTGTTGAGGTAATTGTAAGCACAATTTGGGTAGATTTGATCTGTCAGAGTGGTCAGTACGAGGTGAACCTTCGGGGATGTCGTATGAAAGCATCGGAAGGACAAAGCAGTTCGTTTTCAGCTCGAAGAAAGTTTAAAAGAAACCATGCTCCGAAAACATTTACGTGAATTTGTGAAGCTAATGTTATGTACAAAACAGAAAGAAGTGCTAACCATATTCACTACGTTTATTGCATGTACAGTAAGGGGTAACAGAAATATCTATTTTTTGTATCCGTTACATGTACTGAGTACCGTATCCTCTAATATAGCTAACCGCCGTGTCTTCCCCTTTTCACCCTCTGGGTTACCTGTTTGAACCGAACTGTACCTGTACCTGTACCTGTCACTTCGTTTTAAACGTAATACTTGACTGCCGCTTGTAGTCTAATGTGGATATGAATATGAAGTGGCCTGTTATTCAACAGGTTTCAGACAAACATGTTTAACTTTGTCCTTCTGTATCTACATGCACCATGCGTTTATAGCGTCAATTAAAACTTCAAATAGTGAATGACAGTGCACGTTTGTTTTACATGTCAGTGGCGGCTGGACTGCTTCTACTGTACCAATCTAGCTACGAAATGTCCATCTGAAAAATCATTGTTTTAAAGAGACACAATGTTAATTTATCTTCCCATGACTCCATGTCTATTGGATATGATATGATATTACATTATATATTTGTTAACTGCAATTGGTTTGACACCCGGTGAGAGTAGTACAGTACACATTTACACACAAACAATACACAGAACAACAAAATGAAAACAGAATGTACAGAACAGAACATACATAACAATAAGATTACATAGGATGGCGGTTTATGAAATTGCAGTGTATTATACGTGTATGGAATGTGATGGTACTGTGTTTGGAGTGATGAATTGGAAAAGACCTAGAAGAAGAGATCATCGCCTCTTTTAGCGCTTTACCCCAAAGATTTCTGGGCTGTTCTGAGTAAATCCACGAAAATCGTAGTTGAGGATAACAAACTCCGGGTTGAGATTCGAACCAGAAGTACCCCGCATACAAATTAGGATTTATAGTCTGTTGGTCACTGCTTCGGGTAGGCTTACTTATTTATCGTTCGTCTCTGATGGTAACAGTAGCCTTGTGCTCAGTAACTAGTTACTTCTTATGCGTCGTGCCTAAATTACTTATTCTTGAATTGCTTCTTGTTAATTGTTGTCCGTGATTTGTGGAAGCTTCCAGTTAGCTTGAAAAGTGGTAGGGAGGTAGCGGCCGTCAGACTGGCCGGGTAATAGACAACGTATTAATAATGCGTGTAGCAAATTGAATGGTGCGGGTCTCTTTTGCTCTCCAAGCAGAGCAAGCTTAGCTGTGGGCGAGGAAAGGCAACAGGTGTGTCACGTAGCGATACGTGTGTGCATCGAATGAAACGAGAAGTTTCGAAGCTGGATTTCAGCGAATGAACCATACCTCCTTGCAAACCCATGGCCACAAAAAAGGGAAGAAAAGTCTTCTGGATTTGGACTAATTAAATTAAGGACAATTTATAATTTCTGTACTATAGATAAGCGCGTCGCTATAGCTGAGTTTGTGGGAATCAAACTGCAGGAGAACACTTGCTTTCAGTCGGGGACAAGGAACATTGGAGTGTTACTGCGGAGGTGGAGGGGACATATTTTGTTTTTACAGGGAAGAAGACGAAGTTAGAAACACTAAATGCGAATTAAGAAAACTGTATTCGAAGGAAAATATTTAGATATATATGGAAGGCAGCGACAGATGAAGAACCCAACAAACGAAGTACTTGTTGAAAATCTTATACGAATATTTTGTCGTCCAGTCTTCAAGGTGAGTCTGTCCTCGTTGTGTTGGTTAACCAAAGGTAAACAATTACGCCAGGGTATTATCGTCTTAGCACAACTATATTTTCGGATACATATAAATATCTCAGCTACATATTTCGGCCCTTATGGCCATCGTCAGGTTGGATACAGTATCAGAGGAAGAAACTACATAATATAATATGGTACAGTGCAAATATTAGTGTGGTGTAAGTGGGGGACAGGATCTCGTTTACAAAGATATGGAGGGCGTGTGTGCTGGAGATGTTGTTTTTGGTAGATCTATACGATGTCATGTTTTATCTATGACATACCTTACAACGTAACAGATAAAACATGACATCGTATAGATCTACCAAAAACAACATCTCCAGCACACACGCCCTCCATATCTTTGTAAACGAGATCTCGTCCCCCACTTACACCACACTAATATTTGCACTGTACCATATTATATTACGTAGTTTCTTCCTCTGATACTGTATCCAACCTGACGATGGCCATAAGGGCCGAAACATGTAGTTGATATCCGACAATAAAGTTGTGTTAAGACGGTAATACCCTGGCATAATTGTTTAACTTTGTCGTCCAATGTGCGACCGAAATAATGGAGTTGTGAGACAGTTTATGGTTTTCTTCTTATTTCAGCATCGAAGGGACAACTGCTAGTTGCCATTCATGTGGTGTCCGAAATGCCCTGTTAGTGTGGAAATCCCTCTAGGCAGCAGGATATTACCACCATCAGACAAAATAACAAAATTATGAGAAGTGGGTTATGAGAGAAACTTGTTTCGGACTTGTGACCGAGATCTGCTCTAGCGCTTGATATCACCAGCGTGAAGACCGACAAGGCTTCGAATTTAAACTCAAACAGTACGTGAGAAACTGGCTTCAAAGCGAATTGTTTCCATTGAGCTGTCATGTATTTGAGCCTACTCTTTATGAACTGATAAAAAAGTTTAAGCCGAAAAATGTAGAGTATAAAGTATTCTGTTTATGGGATCCTGGCAAGCCTACCCACACTTCACATCTACTGCTTCCATATCACCCTGATATTCATCCACCAGGCAGCATTCACACTACGGTCAAAGGTTAAGTGGCGTCCTGAGTTGTGTTGTGTAGAACAGAATCAGTGAAGAACGTGTGCGGAGAATAGTGAAGGTGAAGGGAAGATTGACTGCCATTGTGTGAACATGTTAAAGAAATAGGACATGAATACAGAGGTAGCCTGATGGCGAGTTAACAGGAGGCGGTGGGACTGCAGGTCTATAGGCAGTGGTAAATGTTGTAGTTCACGTCATAAGCATGCAACCACGGGCAGGGACATGCTTCTGAATATTCTGTGCTTGCTGTGCTATAGGGGCATTGAAGGTAAAGCAGTCCCATTACAGGCCTGAAGTGGCCCAGAGGGTTCCAGGAAGTTAAGGTTCCCAGATTACGTGACAATGGTCCAGGATGGTGGTAAGGTTGTCAGCCTTATACACCGGCCGCCTTTACCTCCAGGAAATGCTCCCGGTACTCATTGTGTTAGAGGCTGAGTCGACCCCAGGGCCAGAGTACGATCGGAAGGATTTTATGTCAATGAAAAATTCCAATGACACCAGCTGGGATCCGACCAACGACCTTCCGATTTGTAGCACAGCACCTTAACTTGCTTGACAAGGGCATTAAATCTTCCATGTTTAATTTTGTTCTTACTGAGTGTGTTTGACCTGAATTATTTAGTATAAAATAGATCATGATTATGCAACTAATTTGAATTTAGTGTAACCTGGGTAGCCAAACAACACTGCTGGGTTATTGCTGTTTACACCTGTATGGGCAGATAGGGCACAGATCAATATACCGGTTTGTTAATTAAACCTCCAACAGATTTAGTGGACTGGACTCATCACAGCCTGATTGTTAGCTAATTAATTTGTTGATGTTAAATGCATTCGCAATGGTACTGAATATAATTCAAGGTTTATTCGACCTTACATAGAAAAAGATTTCCTTATTATTGTTTTGTGGTAGATATCTACACCAAACTGTACGAGCTCTTTTGCGTTCTCCACATTTCATAGTAATTCAAGTAGCTGTTACTAAAATACCGAATTTCAGCGCATAAATTTGAAATAAAATTAATTTAATAGTCTTTTTCGTTTCTCACCAATGAAGATGGATATACATACTTCGATCGTTTATGGCGTCAAATGGGAACAATTCAGTACCGCATTTTATTGAAAATTTTGCAATTTTCACCAAAAACAGTCGAACCCGGTTATAGGGACATCGATTTATATGACGCCTCGTCTATAGTGTCGGATATTGTGGCACCAATTAACTTCCAATAGTCCACTATTCAAACTACACCATCGCTCAACACTCTTTATCACAATCCACCACATATACCTGCTATGTACGTCACTCCACAGAACCACACTCCAGACAACAATTTTTAACTCATAATATTTTATACTCGCCGGTCCCATTGGCCGCGCGGTCTAAGGGGTAGGTCTGCGGCCGCTCGCCTGCTGCGATCGTGGGTTCGAATCCCACCCGGGGCATGGATGTGTTGTCTTTTGTGAGTGTTGTGTGTTGTCAGGTAGAGGTCTCTGCGGCGAGTTGATCACTCGTCCAGAGGAGTCCTACCGACTGTGATGCGTCGTTGTGTGTGATCTAGAAATCTCAAGAATGAGGAGGCCATGGCCCGCGTTGGGCCGCAGTGCCACAAAAAAATATTTTATACTCAACACTGTTGTACCATTTAACCTAATTTTAACCAAAACTATAGATTTTAACTGTGGCGTGATCCCTACACACACACACACACACACTATATATATATATATATTCTTGCACTTCCCTCCCTGAAGGTGGCCACATGAGTTGCCGAAACATGTCGGTGGTCGCTGTATAATAAAATTACATTTATAAAGCCAAAGGACAGTTTTTATTTTTAATAAATTTCATACATCTAATTAATACACTCAATATGGAACATATCAAAATAATTCCCTACTGCTAACCATAACATTTTACCCCTCGGTTAGGAAAACTCTCGTTTATAACGACACATAATATTCAGTCTCTTACATTACGTTGTTATTGAGCTGGACTGTATTATTTCGGATAATCAAATCTACGGAGATGACTTTGGTAGAGCAGACAGCATACATTTCAGGAATGACAAAAGCAAATATCCTGATTAGAAAACCTGAAGAGAAGTGACAAATGTGGCACACAGACTTGGATGGAAGTGCAATGTTATGGTCGATACTAAGAAAATAGTAACTGAGTTCTTGCATTCGACTGCTTTATCTCAAGGTGGGATCCAAGAGCGGATCTGTACCTACCCGAAAGTGGAACTACGGAATCACTAAAAGACGGTGAACTTCATGAACAGCTGAGCTTCTGAGGGATGATTCCAATCTGTGCAATTCTTTTCCTCATTCATTACGACTGGCAAAACGAGCGGAATATTTAACAACGTTTTAAAAAATTTTAAGCAATATGGGGAATCGCGGTTATTATGAATCATCAGACGGAACAGGAGGAAAGCTATGATATTCCAAACTTTTTCGGGAAGGTATGGATAACCATGGAAAGCGCTTCAGGATAGGCAGCACTGGCACGAGTACAATACCCTTGCGATGTCGAGATGGAAGAACCGTTTGTGTAGGTCCTTGTGAGCACAGGACAAAAGTGGCTGGCCTGATATATATCATGGTCATTTAGTTACAGCACCAGCATGTGAAGGTACTGCTCATGTTAGAATAAGAGAAGAGACAAGACAAGATAATGAACATAATACCTGCTCCTACAAAACAAACGAGATCTGAATGTTATTCATTTCTTGGGCGTGTACACATGTACTGTAGTCACGGTATGTCGAATGATGTATCATGCTGTAGTGCCGTAGTCGCGCTGCTAGTACTGGATTAAAATTTACGTTGTCATAAAGGAGTGTATTGTGTAGTTCAGACGTCTGGGGTATGGTGAGGAATTCGTGCTAATCGAAGTTGAATAGACTGCAGACGAATGCGCTGTTTGAGAGGACGTGAACTGAGAAATGGTTCTTTTGACGGGTTTGTCAGTTGCTAATATTACATAGCGTCGATGGTAGCTGAATGAATATTCAGTATGGAGCATGATAATGACAGGTTAAAACCGAAGTAGTCAGATATAAATCTATCCCAGTGCTGTTTTGTTCACGGCAAATTCCACATGGACTGACATCGGATCTACCCCAGGTCCCCAAGCTGAGAAGTCGGCGGCTAACAGCCTACAACGTGATACGCCCTGAACCCATAGAGGTGGCTTTACAAAGGCGGGTTTCATTTGCACGAGGCCTGTGCTGTTTAGATGCGTACAGTTATCTCACTAGGAAAAGTATTTCTTGTGCGAGAATGTAAATCCAAAGACCTCTTCAAACAGAATTTCCAGTCAAAATTCTTCAAACAGAAGGTTTGTACGTTCCGCTTTTTTATTTTTGATAAAGCACGTGCCTTGTCTTCACTTGTGTTCCTCTTCGGATAAAACCTACTGAAAAACCGAATCCTTTAGTTATTAAAACGGTCTAGCGGATGTACACGAGGTCCATACTTCAGTGTACCACTATTATCTTATTCATCATGTTGGTGCCGCATAATGATGGCTGCCATCAATGCTAAGCTACGATAGAGCTGTGCACTTAAATCTACTCTTCTTTATAAATACCAGTTGTAACTTGCAACTTCTGTGGAATGAGCATGGAGAACATTGTACTACAGGAATTTACGTATCTCTTCAGACTATATCTAGTAATTAAAAGTGCCTTACTTAATGGATGGCAGAAGGTCAAATTAGGCCCTGTGAGAGTCTTCATTAATTTCCAATTTCAACAAATTACGCGCATTTTATTGAATCCGAACGCTGTATTTAGTATTGTGGCCACAAATGCCCGTCACCGATCTTCGAATTTCCTTACAAACCATTTTAATATTATGCTTTCATTAACGCCTAGGTCTTCGAAATGATTTTCCCTTCAGATTTTAATAAAAGATTCCATGTTGAGTTTTTCATCTACTGTATAATGTACTGCTACTATGTAGCAGGGTAAGGTCAGAAGTCGAGAAGAACAGTAATCCACATGTCTGTTCTGCCCATAGTTTGTATGCATTGTACGCAGGCCTACGTGAGTTGGTTTGAAATACGCTATTGAAGTAGCGTGCGGTTTTAGTAGACCTACTGATTTCATCTTGACATTTGTAGTGTCTGTCACTTATTCCGGCTTTTCCGCATGTGGTAACATCGAGTACACATGTGAATGGTAACTCGACCTCATTTTACGTAGATTGCAACGCTTGCTTATTTGTGTCCGTGTAATGTGTAAGTGAACTACCGTTATTTAACTATCAATTAAATTTGGTTTCAGCGTCATTCCCGCTATTTCGACGTAATTTTGTGCCAAACCTGAAACGTATCGTGTGGAGTAAATTGAACAAAATGTGATCTAAATTCCATCAAGCGATTTTCGACTCTTCAGTTGAAGCGCACTGTGTTTAATTAGTTCTATTTCGTTATTCCATCGCCGGGATTGGTAGGCGAATGAAGCTGACAAGTAGTGATAACCAAAATATATTACCTTATTATTCGTACTTTCTGCATGGTGCTTATTTTATGTCTGTAGAGGTTCTGCTGTTGCTTGCTGTGTATAAGTGAAAAGATACTACTATAAAAGTTATTACTGTTGGTTCACACTCTGCTCTCCCCCAGTCTTTCTCTTTTCAGTTCTACGCTAGCCATGCATTATTGGTAAGCATTGTTTTGCATGGAAATGAATTAAAACATTTAATTTTTTTACTTATTTTTTCGTTTCATTCTTCCCGTTATATTTCTTCCACTACTTCCCTTTCTTTATCATCCTCTCGGATTTTCCCTGTTTATTTTTGATGTAGTTGACCATAATTGATTCAACCAAAGTGATAAAAAGTAGTTGAATAAAGAGAGACCAAATTGATGTCACTTGCTTTATTATTTCATTATTTAATGCTCAACATGTTTCGGATGTTAATACATCCATCCTTAGGAGCTTGCGACTTATTTGTTGAGTTATTTCATGGGTTGTATTGCTCTGGT
>Ga0123352_10013512_pt1 | contig 12953 bp, 6 predicted proteins | sample TergutLab28metaG_FD_89700 | JGI IMG/M metagenome (GOLD analysis project Ga0123352, IMG submission 89700) | Labiotermes labralis P1 segment gut microbial communities from Petit-Saut dam, French Guiana - Lab288 P1 | ecosystem: Host-associated > Arthropoda: Insects > Digestive system > Gut ... | reverse complement strand
GACTGCTGGCTAGAAGTCAGTACTCGGAAGGTCCTGCGACCGGCCACCTCGATACAGGTTTTTCTTGGTTTCCCTGTGCCTAAAAGCAAATGCTGAGATGGTTCCCAATATTCCAAGTTGCCACTACATGCTTCTCATATAGCCCTCCCGACTTAAATTTAGCAGCAACCAATTTCGTGTTCTGTATATATGTAAAATAACCACTGCCACCGGGTGAAAACCCAATTGCAGTAAATAATAATAATAATTATTATTATTATAAATTCCTAATTATTTTCAGTTGATTGGCTCTTAAATGCTCGCGTATTTCGGCCTTTCACACAATAAATTTTCAATCTGCATTTTTTTTTTCATTCCGCGAAGCAGTGCATTTAAGCGCCACAATTTTGGTAGTAACTTTTTTTTTTGTTATTATGTTTGTGTTTAATGAAAAGCGTCTCATCATCGAGTTCCGCCATAAGGAAAGTTTTGATTACATTCGTGATAATGACAAGTTTTAAGAAACGAGTGCCATATTAAGGGATGGAATTGGTTTGTTTATTTTAGTGAAGCAAAGCAATTGCCTAGTGTTTAGTCGCTTAGAGAAAATTTGGTACATAATTGGAAGTTTGAGGAAGGCACGTCAATATTGTGAATTATTAACTCCGGTTCTGCTAACATTTTTTGCTCCATTCCGCTTGTAAATATCGTTTAAAGCAACTTCCAGCTTTTCAGGTTTTCACGGCTATGATGATTGAAATTGTATTTTTTGTGGCACCGTGTAATTATATAGATGAATACCAACGTTGGAGAAGAAAATATCCCCAACACACTCACAAAACTCTGACATCCGCGTGAAAGATCAGTGTGAGATAGAAATTTTCCTAGGCTCCCTTCTTCCTCCTCGGACCGGTACGGCTAATTCTGTTTGCGGGCTGGCTTCTTGTCAATCAAGAAAACTTAAAATTTTCATTTTTCTTCCCGTGCCCCTAAAATTGACCCCTGTTTTCACAGAAATATATAAGAGGCAACGGCAAAGTAAACTCAATCAAGTTCTTATCGTCAGAAACCCTTCCTAGGGAAGTCAGTAACAACCCTTAGGAATGTTGTCAGTAACAACGCGTAGGAATTTTGTTAGTAACAACCTCTAGGGATGTCAGTAACAACCCATAGGGATGTTGTCAGTAACAACCTCAAGGAATGTTAGTAACGACCCCTAGGGATGTCAGTAACAACCCCTAGGGATGTTGTCAGTGGCAACCTCTAGGGATGTCGTCAGTAACAACCCCTAGGCATGTCGTTAGTAACAACCCCTAGGTATGATGTCAGTAACGACCCCTAGGAATGTTGTCACTAACAACCTTACGATATCTGCGGTCAGACAGTTCAGTTTAACACCCGACCAAACTTGAAGAAAATTTAATACTCAGATTTGTGTGAGATAAAAGTGTTTTATCAGTCCTGTTTCAATTTGAACATAATTGTGATGTGATCCTTACCTATTGTGAAAACTACAAGATGATGCTGCCGAAATGTCACTGTATTTTGCAATTTGTAAAAAGACAAAGCTGTGTGTTAACGCCGTTTATGTCTTTCAGTGTGTATTGGAACTCCCTGAAGATGGCTATTAATACTAGCCGAAACATGTATCGGCAGTTCTCTATTCATGGACGAGTGCGTTTCATTGGCAATAAAATTATTTAGTTACTTCAACTGCGAGAAAGATGTAAAATATTCAAGTCTACGACTAGATTCTTTCGAGTGGTGTATTCCGTGACCCTAAGGAAGCCAGAACGTTGAATTAGTTTTAATTTATAGCCTAGTTCAGTTGTTGGATACAAAGTTTGGTGGTGTTTATTTGACCGTTATAAACAGCCATACTGTGTTTATCTATATACAAACCAAAATGTTTCGGAAGTGCATTTTGTTTCCTTCTTCAAGTGGAGTGGATATTAAAATATTCTTACTATGGTGGACCAGTGGTCGAAAATATTGTGGCCTGACCGTGTCCATCTTTAGCTCATGAGAACATCGTGCCTAAGGGCCCAACTGATGAAGGAACTTTTCTTATTCATCTCCACCTGAAGATGGATATACAAACCGTATCCAAAATGTCGTGGCTTTTGTAAACAGAAACAAAGGCAAAAGCCGAACTTCAAATGCATGACCTCAATCTAAGCGCCGAAACAATATATTCCCTGTTTCTCACCTAATACGTGCTACAAGTCCTGCCCTCTGTGGCTGTTTCATACTTCCTCACAGTAATAAACCCAATGATAAACGTATTCGTTACGATATGTAACATAACCTTACTTCACTTCACCTGTCTTAGGCTCCAGCTGACCTGTTGCAAACCTATTGTCAACATAATCTTTTTTAAGAACTGTTCGACTTTAGTGCAGTAACGAAATCGAGTTCAGTCGAGTCAAATCGAGTTTCAGTTACCGTGACGTTATAGAGACATATCCGTCTGTTTCGTACGCCACACTGCGCCGGTCGAGTCGAGTGCAGAACCTTTTAGTGAGTCCGACTCGGTTTGACTCGACAGGATTCGACTCGACTCGACTCGGTTATTCTGTCAGCATCCGAAATCTGTTTCATTTAGAACAAGCGATAAAGATTAGTACACCGAGTATTGTTGTCTCCTGGCATGTGACGCCGTGTATTCAGATATGTAGGTTTGTCAACCTCTCGGTAAGACGTTCTGCCTCTATCTACATGGTAGAAATATGGGAGCAGTGTCTCTGTCTATCACATCTTACTATTCGTAGTCCCCAACATGGAAGCCTCGAATCTCGTTAGATGTCGCTGCAGTCGTATAAAGTAGATATAAATCGAATGTTTAGTTGAAGGTCTTCAAGGTGGCAGACGGGAGCACAGAACTGTTTCAGCTGCACTGCAGAACGCGTAATATAATTAACCGATCTGAATACAATTTTTCTTTCACTTTGCTGCTACGAAATCGACCACGCAGAACAAGAACCCTTGTGAGTAACAGCCGCTTCTGATTGCCAGAAGGAACGCCTGCCACATAGACTGTCCTTGCTGTTTACCGTCGAAAAGACTTGCTGTGTTATTCACACAAAATGGCTTCCTTCGTTAGGGCTTCAATGAGAACAAACAGCAGTCGACTGTGTTTGTACGGCGAGCTGTTTATTGATTTCATTGGACAGGAGATGATACCGTGATGATGACTTGCTGTTCAGGAGGCACTGCACTGAATGCTGAAATAATACGTTTTAATTGGATTGGACCTACTCTTGCACATTCCTAAGACCAGAGCCAACATATGGAGCAGAATCTTGGACACTGAGTCAAGATATTGCTAAATGGCTGGCTGCTTTTGAGAGAAAAGGTTTAAGAAGAATGTGTGGGGGAATTGCAGTAAATGAAAATTAGAGAAAACGATAAAATATAGGATTATTGCAGCTGTTTGCGGATTTAGGCGTACTTTCATTTGTCAGAATAAGTCGGTTGAGTTGGATTGGTCACGTCAATAGAATGGACAGTAAAAGAAAAGTTAAGTCAAGTATTTAACAATAATCCTCAAGGAAGTATACTAAGATGACGACCAAAAAACAGATGGTGGAACTGTGTACAGACAGATATTAATAAATTCAAAAGTAAGACCTGGAAAGAGAGACCAAGAAACGGAGATGACGGGGAGAAGTGCGTTGAGGAGGGGAAGGTCCGCAATGGATTGTAGTGCCATCGAAGGAGGAGGAGGAGGAGGAGGAAGAGGAGGAGGAGGAGGAGGAAGAGGAGGAGAAGAAGAAAAAGAAGAAGAAGACGACGACGACGACTTACACTTGTACTTTGTGTTTGGATGGTGCAGGTTGCGAAGGTCAGCAAGGAGACCAGGTGTCACATGTGACGATTTTCGTAGTAGGTTTGTACCTCATTTCTTCCGAATCAATTCCTGGACACCAACTTACATTCAGTCATCCCCACTTCTTTCCATCTTTTATTTTATCATTTACTAATCACTTAAGATATTTTTCTCTTTCCCCGTACGTCCACACGGTCTCTGTGTCGCACACAGCCTGCTATGCGATTGCTACCGGCGTTATTTCCCGGGGGTAAAGCGACCGGAGCATCAAGTTGACCACTCACCTCCACCTGAAACCGAGGTCAAGTATGAGTGGAGTTCTACCTCTACTTCGCTGATACGTCTTCATGACGTAAAGACGGACAATTTTTTGTTCCATTTTTTTAACACCGTCCATAGCTTTGACTGCTGTTTCAGTTGCCTCTGACTGTTTCCTCAACTCTGTCACATTTTCCATAACAAGAGTTCGGGTCTACATTCCCTAGAATTGATCATCACATTACAAACGCTATAGACATTGATCTGCCTGCTGCTTTTACTCAGAACTCACGGTGACACAGAACACCTGTGTGGACTCACGATATGAACCGAATCAATGGAAACAAATCGATGCACGGACATTTGTGAGTTTCAAGTTTTGTGTATCAAAGCGCATCAAGAGACAACTGAATTGCACTGCGTCGCTTTGGGCGTCGCTGGTGTCGAACCATGTACTGTGCTGTACGGATGTTGCGTAACCAAGTGTTCGACAGACCGACTGACTGACTGACCAGTGCCCTAATTGCGACTGACAGGATTGTTATTAAAATCACCATTTGGTTCCTTAGCCAGTCAAATGTCTGTTACGTAGGCGCGTTCAGAAGTGTCTGGTCTGAGTTCCTTGTCCGGCAGGTCAGGGTTGTGGATTCGGGATATCGTCACGTCCTGTTGGCCTCAGGAAGAAAATAGAACCGGTTTCAGGAACGTTGTAAGGTTTGTATCAGCAAGTTAGGAAATGTAATCATGGCATCTTAATTCTTCAGGTTTGGCTAATTTCTGTTGAAATCTATCGAAAACTGTAAGATTTATAAAGAAGTACACTGACTGACTGACTGCATGGAGCAGAGTCCTTCTTGTGAAGCTAACCGGTTCTCGGCTAGTCAAGAAATTCCCCGCATTTTATGGTACCCGATTGTTCATTGCCGCATTTACAAGTGCCCGCCAGCTGTCAATATCCTGAGTTTACAATAAAACAAGTATACCGGACATAAAATTTTTACCTAATTAAGATGGTCAGGAAATAAAAAAGAGAAGAACAAGTACAAAAATGAACGGGATAAGTTAGGAGAAGGTTTAACCAACTGACTGAATAACTCCATGGAACAGAATCCTTCGTAAGAAGCTAACCAGTTCTCAATTAGTCAAGAAATTCCCAGCATTTTATGGAACTAAAAAGGTTCATTACCACATTCACAAGTGCCCGCCACTTGTCCCTATCCTGAGCCAGATTAATGCAGTCCACGCCCCCATCCAATTTCTTGAGGTGCCATTTTAATATTATCCTCCTATCTACGCCTCTCTTCGAACTTAGCGTCTTTCCCCACCAAAACTCTATATGCACCTCTTCTCTCCCCCATACGTGCCACATACCCTGCCCATCTGATTCTTCTTCATTCGCTCACTTAAGTAATATTTGGCAAGAAGTGCAGATGGAGGAAGTCTAAGAGGAGGGAAATAGATACAACGAGAGTATAAGGATGAGTTGCATAAGGCGAATCTAAAAACAGCACAGTTTGTGTGACGATGTCCGCTAATGGCAAGTTTATGTGTGCACAAGAAGCCTGCCGGTGGAGCGGCCGGATATTAGGCCTATAGGTTAACTGAGCGGACTGGGAGATTCTTTTTACAAGCAAATTGTAGTAATGGTCAAGCGATGGCAAAGGGCACAACTTCCGCAAGCAGCTGCAGTGGCATTCACTTTATTTACAACAGCATCCTCCACTGCAGAATCACGCGCTGCAGAACCTCTCGTTGTTGGACTGAACTGCAAGACTTGCCGTTCCCTGTCACCCCTAAAGGACATACTAATTGACTGATTGATTGATTCACTGTCTGGATGACTGGCAAACTGATGTATGGGACTACTCGAGTGAGTCCCTAACATACTGTACCACATAGACGAAGTCCAAGGTTCGATTATTGAAACTTATCTCATCTCAGACTCTCGTCTTTTTACAACTTCGTCCATATAGATGCCAAGGAATTTGGGTAAAATATGCTAAAAACATTTTCTTCGACTATCAAATAGTTATTCTCCATATTTCTGTAAGAGATTTCATGACCCATGTATCTGATAGAGCATCTTTAAATAAAACAGTTAAGATTACTGCTATATGGGCCGGGATATCTCAGTCGATATGGCGACTCGCTACGGGCTGGACGATCCAGGGATTGAATCCCAGTGCGGGCGAGATTTTCCCGACCCGACCCGTCCAGTCCGGCCCTGGGACCCACCCAGCCTCCTATACAATGGGCACCAGGTCTTTCCCGAGGGTAAAGCGGCCGGAACGTGGCGTTGACCACACACCCCATCTAGCGCCGAGGTTAAGGAAAGAGTAGAGCTATATCTCTATTCACCTTTTGGACCTTCGTGGCCTGTTCTAGGGTGACCTTTACCTTAACCTTTAAGACCGTTGGTAGAACGCTGTTTCGTCCGCCCAACTAAAGTGTAGAATATTGGAGCCATATTTGTTTGTCGTTATGTCATGAGAACAAGATGTCAAATTAGTTTCCTGGGAGACGCTGTGACGTGAGAAGCATGGCTGCCAACTTGCTAGAGTGTGTCGTGTTTTGTTGTGAGAACCGACAGGTGGCACATTGATCGCTCCGCCCCGGGAAGGACCCATTTAATCTCCCACTTCCTGCGCAATTCAAATTATTTACATGGGCTAATAACAGATTGGCGTAGACTCACATTCGTGACGACATCTCGTCCCTGCAGAGTTTAAGGTGATGTGTCGGTATATATGCTGAAATATTTAAGGTTTGTAATTGAGGTTTTGCATGGCCTACACATAGCCAGTCGTTCGTTCGTGCTTCAAGTTAATATGAACATATTCAAATATTAACGAAATCAAGTATTTCGAACTCTGTTAGATTCAAATTTCCCACAATGCCCTGTGGAAAGTATGAACATTACGCATGGCTCCACAAAGCCTGTAGGCCCAGATGCCGCTGTGGCGTCTAGTATGACCGCAGTAATTATCATTCCTTTATGTATGATTTTGTTTAAATCAATGCTCAACAGCCATTGTCCACCAGAACTATTTGTATTCTTTAACGAATGATTTGAGCACCAAAATGTTTAACTGAAATTTGTTATCAAATTTATAGGCCATTTTTTTTTTTACCGTTGCACCGTGCATTTCGTAGAGTCATTTAATTAGCACACCAACTAATGCACCTACATAAAATTTTTACATTAAATCTTTTAAAATCGCTCCAACATCTAATCTTACTATATTGCTTTGACAGTGTACTTAATAAATATATTTTATATTACAGACATGCTGCCACAGCACCGAGTTAATATAAGGAAATTAATCAGTGAGTGTATTTAAGTTTGTGACTTTAGCAAGGAACAGTGTAGCTCCCTGAAGATGATCTTAGGATCGAAACACTTTGGAGCGATTTTAAATGTTTTAATGTAAAAATTTTATGTATGTGCATTAGTTTGTGTGCTGATTATATGTATATGCCATTTGTTAGTTTTTGGCCGTTAAAAAACTTGCAGAGCTAGTGGATTTTTTCTGCTGTGTACGTGAGGAGTCAAAGGAATTGTGTTTGTTTCGTTTCGTCAGTCAGCCAGATATTTGAAGTTGCAACAGAAACTCGCTCCTAAACTTCTATGTGAAAATGTCACCGGTTAAAACTAAAAGGTGGCCTGTACTTTCGGTGAAATATTGCTGGTATTTTTCTCTCTTAATGCCCTTCGGTGAAGCGAATTTTAGTGTGTGTTTTGAACAAGAAGGTGCAGACGAAACCGGAAGGATAACTTACTTGCCTGGAGAGTAAGGATTGAAAAAGAAATGAGAGGGGAAAAGGGAATTGATGACAAGACGCAGAATAAGAAGACATAGCAGCAGAAAGCAATTAGCAAGCCCCGTTTAATTATGCAAATGGAGATGACAGTGGCTTGAAACAAGAACAATAAATCGGATGGGACATTTACAGATGCACTTCAATTGAACTGTCGAGTCGGGGAATTCGATGCGATGTGGGGTAAACATAACCTCGGGTTAATGCAGAGCAGCTGGATTCACATTGGCTGACAATGAATTCGATTTCAATTGGCTAGTGTGTCTCGAAGTGATTAAACTGTCTGGTGCAAGAAGGATGTAGCACTCTCTGAGACGAGCCTTTGACGGGCCAGTCGACATTTGATGAAACCCGCAACGTTACGTATGGCAAAGCAGCGTCCTTGTGCGCTCCAAACTTAGGGCTTCGAAGGGCGTCCTTATTCCCCCATATTTTGCGTTATTTAGGGAATTACATCTTTACTAAAACCTTTACATATTTGAAGAGGTACAACATTTTTGCTAAAAGCTCTTCAATTGCTGCGACGTCAATTGATTTGGCCTCCTCAAGTCAACATTACAGGATGTTCAGAAAGTTTCGTACACGTGCGAATTACAGCTCCTTGAAGGCCCATAGACTTGGTCCAAAATGTAACCACCATGTGACCCATATAAATACAACGTGTAAGTCAATAACACAACACTTTATTTTATATGGAATACAAGTAATATATTGTCAGGGCGACATGTTTCGACCTTTATTAGGTCATCTTCAGTCCCTCTGGGAAAACAGATCCAAGAGCTATCAATATTTCAATGCATTGTGGGATCCCAAATGCTTACAGATTGCGTTATATGAATGTGAAATACATGTTTGTATATATATATATATACACACACACACACACACACAAACATATGTATTTCACATATATATATAACACAATCTGTAAGCATTTGGAGTCCCACAATGTATTGAAATATATATAGCTCTTGGATCTGTTTTCCCAGAGGGCCTGAAGATGACCTAATAAAGGTCGAAACATGACGCCCTGACAATATACTATCTTTATTGTGTATAAAATAAAGTGTTGTGTTATTGACTGACATGTTGTATTTATATGTTATAACATTTCGGGATGGAGAACAGAAAATTTACCATGTGACCCACTGGTGCACACAGTAAAGCACTGCCTGTTGCTACGGATAGCCTCGTAGCAATATAGCCAGCATGAACAGAAGCGAAACCACGTGTTAGGGCGTTTCTCATAACTCATTTTAATTACAGGTTGTTGGATTATGGTGCAAGGTGTGTTTGTCGGCATTGTTCATTTGACATCATCGGGGGTTCAAACTCAGTGAACAGAACATCATCGCCACTGCAAAAAAAAAATGCACGCCTACAGACACGCACATTCCAAGTTATTAATAATTTCATTTTTGTTTGGTCGTGTTTGTTAGGGGTTCAAAGATTTTCCAAAAATCTTGTGGCCACTTCAAAATTCTAGTCGCCAGGAGGGTGACGCGAAGCAAGCTGTATATGTGGATACACAAATGTTAGTTGCCAGAGTACAAAATTTAGTGGCACGGGATTTGTGCACCCCTAGTATACGATTTATTTAATTACAGTGTTAGAGCTACTGGAAGAAAGAAGTGACAGGGAGAGGAGGAAGAAGACGTAAGCGATTACTGGGTGAACTTAAGGACAAGAGAGGGTACTGGAAATTGAAAAAAGCAAAAGATCTGGCCGTGTGAGAACTTGTTGTGGAAGTCGCTGTGTACCTGTCGTAAGACAGATTGTACTACTAATTTGTATGTCAGCACAAGCCTTTTTATTACACAAGGTAATATGTAGGCTACATGTTTCGACTAATAGATAGTCATCTTCAGGCCTATTCTTTACAGGTTAAGTCACAAGATGCTGTGCACACATTGGGATCCCAGTGTGTTTACATCAGGGAAATATTTAAGCCATATCATTTGCCTAGGAGAGTAAAACTTGCAAAGTATGTAACTAGTTGGTTAAAATACATTTAAAAATCTAAAAAAAACCAATTGGTTTCATCACACGGCCACCTATAGGTATGATGATACCAGAGGCTGTGTAATGCAATTTTGATCTCCTGATGATGAGCACATGTGCTCGAAACATGTAGAAGGATGAAATAAAACTTATTGCGAAACAAATTTTGTGCATCAAGTTGGTTAATTACTGAGATAAATATACTGAGAGGCACGGTCAGCAAAACATAAAAATTCAGATGACAGGTTTTATGTTTTACGTGCTTCAGTTACGACTCTGTGACTGGAACTGTGCTGCTGCCAGTGGCACAGCTAGGCTGTTTGGTGCCCGGGGGAGCAACCACTGTGGCCGCCCTTAACAGAAATTACGATCTTTAAAAAAATCACAATTTCCTTATACTCGGCTCAGTAATTTAAAATTTGTTGAGCGCAGAAAATATACATTTAAATATTCGTTTTGCCGTCCAATTTATGGCTCCTTCGACTCTGGTGCCCTCAGCGGCCGCACCACACCACCGCCCCCCCCCCAACCCCCTGCTATGACCCTGCTGCTTGTGAACTTCTTTACGTATTGTCAGCAGACTGCAGTGACTGTATCTGCGTTGACCAGCTTCTTCTCTAATGGTACAGAATGTTCTTTCACTGGGTGGCAAAGCAGCCGTAGCGTGAATCTGACCGCTCAATCTAGTGCCGATGTTACAAACGAATGGAGCTCTGCCTGTGCCCCCAATATGCTCTTGGGTCTTGCATAGGGACAAACCTACCTATTATAACTTACTTTAATTGCCATGAATTTGTCTTCGTGATGTTTCCTATTGTTTGGTGTGTGTGTGTGTGTGTGTGTGTTTGCAGAGGTAGGGTAAAATTGTAATTTTGATATTTTTTGGTAGGGGGAGGAAGGATTATGGATGTTATGTCTGAAGACAGAGCTGTCAAACTGTTGGTGCCTGCTTCAGGCTACCTTACTAGCCGCACACATCACGCGGTCCAGCCATACTGCCTGCATCACTGCGAAGGTGCTCATAGATAACAGCACGTCCAACCTTCTATCCAACCTTCCCTCACTCCCTCCCTCCCTCCTTATCACCCTCCCACCCACGATCTCCTACCTACCTACCACCTACCTACCTACCTACCCACCTATTTACTGGCCTGCCTGCCTGCCTGACTCTCAATCAATCTATTCGTCCATTCATCCCATAACTGGCCAGCAACCCACTTACGTGCTTAATTAGTCATTTCTATTTTTACCTTCTTTTTCCCCTTTTATCACTCTCTTGGTTTTATTGTTTTCTTGCCTGTTCACTTTATATGCCTTTTCACATTATTTCTATCCTTCCACACTTTATTTAATACATTTGTCCCCATATTTGTGTGTTATCTCGCTTTTTTTAAAAATTATTTCTGTACCCTCTTGCTCTATTCCTTTCCGTCTGTGCTCCCTCGCTTTCTCGTCCCTCTCCTGTAGCAGGAGCCACCACTGCGGCATCTCGCTGTCCCACTGCGCAGTACCTTACACCGGCTGTCACTTGGTTCGCTGTAGCACGAGCCACCCACTTGCAATTTGACGACGCTCGCTTGTCTTTCTTCATTCACTAACATCTGCTCTTGTTTTTGTCTCTCATTGTAGTAGCTAGCGTCTTCCATTGAGAAGTGTTTCTGTGTTTACTACGGACAATTGATACACACTTCCTGAATGGAGTAATGAGACCCGAACTGGAGCTAACAGCTGTCACAAAAACAGTAATTACAGCTTATGGTTGCGCCACAGCGCAGCCGAGTAACTCCATAGCAGAGGGAATGTCCAGCTGATCTGGACTCAAGGATGGAACGCCGAGGATAATCCGTCTAGACGCCTGCTGTTGGACCCGGTCGATATTACATACATTTTAGTACAGAGACCGTTTTGTGGGGTCCCTGGACACGGCTTCTGTCCCGGGATGTCCCGGCGGAAGCATGGATGATTTCCACTTTACGCGATGAAGCTTCCGTGTTCAGGAACATGGTAAAAGGGACTAACTGTGCGCCACATACTCTTCTATTTATGCTTAGGTCACCCAAATTGTCCTTTTCTATGAAGTATTCTTGTAATTATAGTAGAACTCCAGTTATCTAGACGCTGGTTATCGAGACTGCCAATTAACCGGACTGACTTGGCCCTTCGGGTAAATTTGTAGAGAATTTTACAAAACTAACTGGCCTTGAAATTACCGGTTATCAGATCGAATACAGCACAGTGTTGTGGCTTCTAGAACTTCAAATTAGGCGTGGTCGAAAGGTTTAGACGCCGGTACATAATGTAAATAGTAACAGCCGAACTTAAAACTGTCCATGTAGCCTATTTTCAAAAAAAAAATCCAATTATCCGGATATTCTGTATATCCGGATGGCTCGCCGTCCCAATTAATCCGGATATGTGGAGTTCTCCTGTAAAATGTAATTATGGTAATATAACTAGCCGGCGAGGCTGCAACTTTATGCTTTTATCTGTAGCATGAACATGCCGTCTCGCTGAATGGTAAAAATAATGACGCTGTTTGTTGTGCATCGTTTTACTTTCCGTATTAAACAGTGTCATTAGCCAGTGTCTGTCCCGTTGTTACAGATATTAAGCTGTATGTTCCGAAACATTCACTACTCGTAAAGACCCTTCCCGACTTACGCAGTTATGTCCTGGCAATTCCAGGGCCAGACTGAACTGTGCCTGCAAGTGGCCACATTATGCGTCTATGTAAGAGGAAGTCCGGTCGACGTCCGAAGTCCAAAGCACTGGAACGTGATCGGCCGCGGCTTGACCGCTACGCAGCTTGCGTTATCGCCCAACAATATTCTTTCAACTTCTCATTGCGCTTTCATCGCCGCTAGGAAAAATTCGGCGCGGGGGGTTTTAAAAAATGATATTTTATTTTAGTGTTAAAAATTGCGTTAGTTCACAACCACGTAACTTGACATTTCAAAAGTTGGGGGGGGGGGGGGTTCGGCCCAGACATAAAAAAAATTTTTTTAAAGAACCAAAAAAACAACTTTTGGAATTAAACATGGTCTTTTTTTTAACAATATTTTCCGGT
>Ga0123352_10013511_pt1 | contig 12953 bp, 10 predicted proteins | sample TergutLab28metaG_FD_89700 | JGI IMG/M metagenome (GOLD analysis project Ga0123352, IMG submission 89700) | Labiotermes labralis P1 segment gut microbial communities from Petit-Saut dam, French Guiana - Lab288 P1 | ecosystem: Host-associated > Arthropoda: Insects > Digestive system > Gut ... | reverse complement strand
TGTGTCGGAGAAACTGCTGAAGCTTAAATCTGGCTTAGAGTTGGAATTATTTAAACAGTGTTGTGAAAAAAAAAAAAGAAAGTAACAATAGTAATAATGTTGGACGGTTTTGATGAAATCAGTCCGTTCTACAAACAGACTGTCATTACTTCAAGCTCTAAGGCAGACGGCGGTAGAACAGCTGTGGGCACCACCAGACCACATCTGAGAGAGGAACTGGAAGATAAGCTACAACAGCTGGAAACTTTTTCTGAAGATAATCAAGTTGAATTCTTAACTAAATTTTGAGTCTAAAAGACTGGTTTATTGAGCCGGATGATAAAGGGGAAGAAAAAGAAAAAATCAAGTTGGAAATTTATGCTGAAAAACTAATTAAGAAATTGTCCAAATCAATTTGTAACAAAGACAGGGAGTTCACCGGCATCCCACTACAGACCCGTATGTTAGCGGAGGCGTTTGATGAAGAAGTTAGAATATTTTATCTGTCAGACATATCCAAGCCCGAGATATCTTACAAGCTAGACTTGCTTGGGTTATACGAAAGATTTATTGAAAGGAAATAAGACATCTTTCAGGAGGAAAAGCTTCAAGTCTCGGTGAATAACGCGGCTGCAAAAGCGCAAAGAGAACATCATTTAAAGAGCATGAGACTGGATCATCAGCTGCTGGCGTTGAAGATGCTGTTCAACGAGGAACAAGTAGCATTGTGTCAAAACAGCAAGCAATGTTCATTTTCAGCAGAAGAGTTAACAAGAATCGGGATAGTGCAAATAAATTTATCTACCGCACCTATGCTGAGTAATACGTGGCGGATTTTTTGGTGAACAGCTTGACAGAAGGGAACAACACTTCACATCAAGTTCAGACTTTTATTTTGAAATATATATTTCTGGAAAATGATTATCGGGTGATAATAGTTTTTGTGGATGGATTATTGTCAAGGACTAAGATAACAAAAGAGTGTTAAAACAGTACGGAAATCAAATACAAGACTTGAGGATGTATGATGATCTAATATTACACAATGCAGTGTTCGAAGGCATTCCAACATTATTGAATTTTTGTTGGATAGCGTGCAAGCGGGAGATCAGAGAGACACAATAAAAGAAATGCTGCTAACAGAAGCTGGAGAGGGACTCACAGCCTGGCTCATTCCAGTGTTTCTAACAATACACAGATATTAGAGAAGTTATGGGAGTGGGCTGAAAAGAAACTAAAAGCAGAGGAGTTAAAAATTATTCTTATTAGCAGGAGTAGCAGTGAAATTTAACTCCAGGTGCGAACAAGCATGGTGGGAGAAACTACGAGATCCTCCTATGTTATTGAGCAATGAGATTGTACTTCTACGATATGGAAAACAATTTGCAAATATGTCATATGAAGCAGAGACCGTCCGTCATGTGGCAGCACACTTGGGTAGTTTAAAGGTACTAAAGAAATTATGGGAGTGGATTAAAGAGAAACTAACATCAGAGGAGATAAAAAATAAATTATTAGCCACAGAAAATGAGGGAAGGACCGCCTGGCACTTGACTGCACAGAAGGGCAAATTAGAGATATTACAAAAAGTATGGGAGTGGGCTGAAGAGAAATTAACAACAGCGGAGAATAATAATAAATTATTAGCCGCAGAAAATGAGGGAAGGACCGCCTGGCATTTGGTTGCAAAGAAGGGCAATTTAGAGACATTACAAAAAGTATGGAAATGGACTTAAGAGAAACTAACAACAGAGGAGATAAACAAAAAAAAAATGTTATTAGGCACAGACAATCAGGGATGGACCGCCTGGCACTGGGCAGCATATTGGGGCAGATTAGAGATTTCACAAATAGTATGGGAATGGGCTGAAGAGAAACTAACAGCAGAGGAGTAAATAATAAATTGTTATTAGGCACAGCCTGTGAGGGAATGACCGCCTGGCATGGGCAGCAGAATGGGACAGATTAGATATTTTACAAATAGTATGGGTATGGCTGAAGAGAAACTAACAACACAGGAAATAAATAATAAATTGTTATTGGGCACAAACTATAAGGGAAGGACCGCCTGGCATTTGGCGGCAAGGGAGCGCAATTTAGAGATACTACAAAAAGTATGGGAGTGGGATGAAGAGAAATTAAAAACAGAGGAGATAAATATAAATTATTATTAGCCGCAGACGATGAGGGAATGGCGGCCTGGCACTGGGCAGCATACTGAGGCCATTTTGAGGTATTACATGAAATATGGAAGTGGGCTAAAGACAAATTAACAACAAAGGAGACGAATAATAAATTGTTATTAGGCACAGACCGTGAGGGAAGGACCGCCTGGCACTAAGCTGCAGGGAATGGCAATTTAGAGGTATTACATAAAATATGGGAGTGGGCTGAAGAGAAACAAACAACAGAGAAGATAAATAATAAATCATTAGGCACAGACAATAAGGGAATGACCGCCTGGCACTTGGCTGCAAAGAAGGGCAATTTAGAGGTATTACAAAAAGTATGGGAATGTGTTAAAGAGAAACAAACAACAGAGGAAATAAATAATAAATTGTTATTGGGCACGGACAATGAGGGAAGGACCGCCTGGCACTGGGTAACAGAGAACAGCAATTTAGAAGTACGACATAAAATATGAGAGTGGGCTGAAAAGAAACTAACAATAGAGGATATAAATAAATTGTTATTAGGCACAGACAATGGGGGAAGAGCCGCCTGGCACTCTGCGGCATTCTGGAGCAATTTAGAGGCGTTACAATAAATATACAAGTGTGCTATCGAGAAACTGACGACAGAGGAGATGAATAATAAATTATTAGGCACAGACAAAAAGGAAAGACTGCCTGGCACTATGCTGCAGAGGATGGCAATTTAGAAGTATTACATAAAATATGGGAGTGTGCTGAAGAGAAACTAACAAGAGGAGATAAATAATAATTTGTTATTCAGCACAAGCAGTGAGGGAAGGACCGGGTGGCATTTGGCAGCAGAATGGTTCAAATTAGAGACTTTAAAAAATTATGGGAATTGGCCAAAAATAAATTAACAACAGGGGAGATAAATAATAAATTTTAATTAGGCACAGACAATGAAGGAAGGGCCGCCTGGCACATGGTAACCAAAAGGGCGATTTTGAGTGTTTTAAGAAATTATGGAATTGGGCCAAAAAGAAATTACAACAGGGGAGAAAATTAATAAACTTTTATTATGCACAGAAAATAATGGAAAACCCCTCTGGTTTGTGGCAGCACAAAGTGACTATTTAGAGGTTTTACAGAGAGTTTGGAACTGGGCTAAAAATGAACTAAGAAACAGAAGACATAACTAATAAATTTTATTATCCATAGGCAGTAAACATTGGACTCTCTCGTACGTGGAGGCAGAAGATTTCGGTTTACAGTTATTACGTAACTGTGGAATCTGTTTAAATATTTACTAACACCAAGGCAGGTAAACTATATTGTTATTTGCCACCATTCATATGAGATGTACTGTATGGAGCGTGGCAACAAACAGTGGCAATTTATGGGCATTAGATTAACTGTGGAATTTGGCTAAAAATGTACCAACAGCAGAGCAGATAAATACGACATTTTTATTGCCCACAGACCGTTAGGGAAACACTATGTGGCACGTGGCAGAAGAGGAGTAAAACGTAGAGATTTTAGACGAATTATGGTACAAGCTAATGGGGAAAAACAACATGGGAATTAAAATATATACACTTTAGTTCAGCACAGATAATAATGGAAGGACCAACTAACATTTGGGAGTAGAGCAAGGCAAAATAGACCGACCGTTTTAATATGAATTATTTTACCGGGCTATAAAAGCGAATACAAGCAACTAAATTTGTTCTTTCTTGCCCAAGACAGCGACTGAAAACTACCTTATGGCCTGTTATAGAAGGTAAGTGCGTAAGATATTCAGAAACGAAATCTGTTAATGACATTGCTTCCATTGCGCAAAGGGCTGTTATTGGGCCAGTCCAGCTTAATAATGACCCTTCACCCTGACTCCTTTGGATGGCAGTTCAGGCCGACACACAGACTACCTGACAACACACAACACTCACATGAGTCATCCACGTCCCAGAGGGATTCGAAACAATTATCCCAGCAAGTTAGCGACAGCAGAAAAAAGAGCAGTACACGAGCGGGCAAACGGGGTAGGATGTTTGTGGAAATACGAACCTGAATTGCGGTTTGTGAAGGCAGGTGGTTGGTTAAATATTAATTGAAATAATTTAATGAAACAGGCAGGAGATATTGCAACAATTACGTCATCATACAGCGTTAATCTGAAGCTGGTAAAATCACTGCAGTTTATCTTTCGCTCCCAACTCAAGCAAGGTGATTTCCGAGAAGGGGTGGTGAACCAGAACACATATGCACAGGGCCAGTCCGTGACCTGCATCATCACGTTCAGCACTTCTACAGTACAATACTAAGCAACATTGCTTACTGCTGTGGTCGTTATAAACTGATCTGAACTGTCAGCTGTAATAGTCACAACATTTCACACCCTCCCTGCTGTAAGTTGGCTCAGGTCGTGACTTTGCCCAGCCCTCCTTTCAATGTAAAGCTATCAGTCCGATTACCTTCCAGCTGTAATGCAGCACCGCTGGTAGCCACAGCCACAACACAACTGAAAGAAATGGCCTTCGGTCAGCCCATCAGACGGTACCATACATTGTGCTGTTATTGTGTGAGCAGAACGAGTTTGTTGAATGAACAGGGGATAAGGCAGACAGTACATTCAGTAGAGTATTAAAAATTTATACCTACCCTCTTTTGCTTCAGTTACCGCGGAGAAAATCATGCCTTATTTACGGTCGTACATAGTGGAACTGGTTAATCAACAGTGAGACTTTAAATACTTGCTGGTCCGATGAAAGATTTTTACTGGTAAATCAGTAGCAGTGGGTGACAGCAAGAAAGAAACAGTGTCACTTTGTACCGCAGATTGTGTATTGCGCCTTCCCTTACAAACACTGAAGCAGCAATATGATAAACATTCAGTTACCTGCCTGACTAAAAGCAGAACGTTTTGCTGATACTGAAGTGTTCAGTGCAACAGCAACACAAAGGGCTTGGGCTCAGCTAATGGTGAGACAAATGTTGTGCTGTTTATGTAGTGAACTGCAGTCAGTGTGTTGGTGGGGCAGCAACAGCAGTGGGAATGTTGGCTGTCAGTGGACTGTAGTAAACAGTATGCAGTTAAAATTATCTTTCAGTGCTCTTCAGTACAGATAAATGTTGTACAGTTATTGTTGGTTGTGGTAAAGTGTGTTAAGTGTACGATAGGTTTGTTGTTTTGATATCGCATTGTGTGTAACAATATGCACTGTTGTGTATTGACATGATATTGCATATACATTTGTAAACATTTGGTCAGCACCAACAGTACACTGTGTAAGGCTGCTTTTTATTGTAATCAAAGTCAATGAATGCTGTACCAGCAGTCCTATACATGCACACAGTCACACAGTTACTGTAATGCTGTACGAGCAGTCCTGTACATGCACACAGTCACTGTAATGGTACTGCTAACTGTACTGTGGGGCATGACTGTGAAGCATTATTATTCTTGGGGCAAAATGCATTTAATTTTGTAAAGAAAACTACTTTTTCCTTTTCACGTGCCACAAGTAATAAAGACTAAATAATTTGTCTGTGCAAATTCAGTTCCATGCAAGCATCAAATCATAAAGCACTTCTTTGCAGAGGATATATGCAGCCCATTGTGCAGTACTGTAGGTACATACATGGGGACCGCGGGAGCACAGTGGTTAAGGTGCTGTGTTACAAATCGGAAGGTCACTGGTTCCATTCAAAATAGTGTCATTGGAATTTTTCATTGACATAATCCGCCCGATCGTACTATGGTCCTGGGGTTGACACAACCTCTAACAGAAATGAGTACCAGAAATATTTCCTGGGGATAAAAAGCAGCCGGGGCGTAAAGCAGACAACCTTAACACCATCCTGGGCCCTTGTCACATAATCTGGGAACCTTAATTTCCTGGAACCCTCTGGGCACCTTGGGCCTGTGATGGGGCTGACTTACCTTTTTATTATGAAATGTAATATTGTCTCATTTTCATGTATTTCCCATGTCAAGTTACTAATTATAACATACACACACAAATTGTAAATATATTAACTGTAATATTGTCTCGTTCTTATATTTACCCACATTCAGTTGTCATGTACATACACTTACAAAATTTGAAGTATATTAAATATGTTTGGTAATAGCAATATTGTCGCATATATATTAACTGTACATATACATAATATGGTGAAAATAAATATATTCCCCATATTTTGTTACTACATATCCTGTATATACATGTACAGATTTTGAACTATATTAACTGTATTTTCAAATGTAATATTACCCCATATTCATATTTTCCCCACGTTCTGTCACTACTCTGTATATACACCTACACACTCTGAACAGTATTAACCGTACTGTCAACTGTAATATTGTCCCACATTTATTTTTTCCACATGTTACTTTACTAAGTTTTCTGTATATACACTTAGAAATTTTGAAATATATTAACTGTATTATCAAATAAAATATTGTCCCATAATTTTATTGTTCCCATGTTACATTATTAATTATCCTGTATATACATATACAAACTCTGAATTGTATTAACTGTATTATTAAGTGTGATATTGTCCTATATTCGTATTTTCCCTGTGTTATGTCAGAACATATCTTATATATACATCTACAGACTTTGAAATATATATATGAAAAACGTCCAACTCAAAACCTTCAGTGAACAATTCACAATATGCATAGTTAAGACGGTAGTTGCTTAACAAATGTCCTTTACTTTTAGTAGATTTTTGATATCATGTATCATGTTTAACAAAACATGCAGCACTTGTGTAAAACCAGCAGTTATACAGTGAATTTGTATTAATAAATAAATGTGTCATTACATGACGCTGATGTATGAAATCTTCATAATTACACAAAAATAACCTTCTGAGAAAAACCCAAACATTCCCCCTTCACCATCTTCTCAGTAACAATTCTGTTCACAGTGTTGATGTATGATACACTGCATGACTTTCCTTTCTCTGTAGACAATTGTTACTACTTACCTAATGTAACTAACGAAATCAAACCAACAAGCACAGTGCAGTACGTAATGTGGTACAGACATTTCACACAAGCTGTCCCACACTGTCCTATCAGTGCACATTTCACACAAGCTGTACCACAGTGTCCTGTCAATGCACATTTCACACAAGTTGTCCCACACTGTCCTATCAGTGCACATTTCGTTACCATTCACTTCCTCCATTCCATTTCTAGTTCCACCAAATGTAACATCATGTTCTTTAATTCAGTAAAATTCCTATCCATGCAGGTTGTGAAGTTTTTGTTCATTTTTGTAGCTCACCAGTAGTTGCAGTAGTTGTAGTAGTAGTAGTTTATGCTGTTGTTTTTGTTAGTGTAGTTGTTTTTGTTGCTGTTGTGTTGGTGGTCCTGGTGGTGGTGATGTTGGTGGTGGTAATAGCTATATCAGCAGTACCAGCAGCTGTACAACAGACCTTTCTTTCTTGTTATACATAAATCTTCCACATGACAGTTCTGAAGTGTAGCAGGCAGAAGGTAACACCGGAATACAGAAATGGCCTAATGTACCGGCATTATTTGCACAGGTTACTCGATAATATTTCGGTTGTCAAATTTAGGAGGATGCTATGGGCTCTCCATGTAGCACGTATGAGCTACTAAAGCAATTCCTACAGGATTTTTGTTTGGGAAGAATCAATAAAAGAGCCCAATTGTAAGACTCATGCATAGATAAGATAATAATAAAATGTATCCTAAAGTAAGAAGGTAAGAGGGCATGGCCTGGAATGTGACTCATAACAAGTACACGCGTCCAGCTGTTGTGAACTTGGTATTAAAGGTTTGGATTCCGTTAAGTGCAAAAAAAAAGTTTCTTGTACACCTGAAGAGCCATCAGCGTTTGTGAGAGGACCGCTGTTTGTAACTGTTTGGTTAGAGGACTGCTGTTTGTAATTGTTTGGTTAGAGGACTGCTGTTTGTAATTATGCGGCTAGACCTGTAACAAATGCATTACTGTAGTTTGCTGTGATACGACTTGTGGTTCAGTAGACAGGCAAAGCAGTGTCTCGATGTTCGTGTGCTATGAGGTTCGTGAATTCAACCTATCGTGATCCCCCATTGTTTCGCACTTTTGTGATTGGTTATGACAAATCAGGGTAATGCCACATAGCTAGAAGTTGGCTTCCTTCACTTTCTTTTTGCTTAGACCACTCTCAGCTCAGAGAGGCATAGTTCTTCACTAAGTGATTTTGAGTGCTATTGTGTTTGGTTTTCGATCATTTAATGTATTTTTGTGATGTAAAATGTGTTGTGTTTATCATCAATACATTTTTACGTTTCGTTTTCAGAGGACACTTTAAATTTTCCTGCTGGTAAACTGTAACTTTCACAACAAACAGGCTTCCTGCGCTGCTGATGCATTTCTCTGTATGTCAAGGATTACCAGACACATTTAATCTCGAACACCCAGTCACTGCTGTGCCCACTTCCCTTCCCTGACTACAAATGCAGCAGAATATATCTGAATGGTTGGTATCCCTGTACCGTCCCACAGTACGTCACACTTCACTGTAACAAGCTGTTCCTAACCTCACATAGCAGTTTGACACAAGCACTAACACTTCCCACTTGCATCTCACTGTTTAGAATTCCACTTCCAAGCTGACCATAGTGACACATGTCATGACCTACCACAGTACCTCCAGACATGCGGATACTGTACCTAGAACCAGAATGTGACCAATTCCTTCCAAGTCCTTTCCAGTTCGTATTATTGACTTTTGCAACCTCCACAAGTGACACTGTGTTTGTACAAGCATAACTACGAGGATGGAACAGAGAAACTGATATTCAGGCAGTTTCTGTGCTTTGTAGGACCCGAAGTTTCATCACCGTGTTAACACAAGACCGCTACTTTTCCCTGTCATGGGCCAGTTTAATCCAGTTCGTGCTCTTCTGTCCTATCACTTTAACCTTCACTGTGGTAACGTTTTTCCATCAATGTCAAATTTTTCAAGTGCTCTCTCTCCTTTTGTGTTCACCACCAAAATACTGTATTAATTTGTTTTCCCACACTTTCTACATTTCTGTCCAATCTCATCCTTCATCATTTGATCTTCCTAATATTGTTTGGTGAAGGTTAAAATTTACGAAGCTCTTCATCATGTAATTTTCTCAACTCTCCTGTTGCCACGTCATTTTTATCCCTAACCGCTCTCTCCAGCACCCTGTTCCCAAACACCGTCACACTCTGTCCTCTCCTTAACATGACACACCCAGTTTCACACGCAACAAACAAAATTCTGATGCTCTATATCTTACTGTTTGTGTTCCCAGTTAACAAACGGACACACAAACAGTTCTGCACCCAACGATATACAACCATCCCCTCACCTAAATCCCTCCCCAATTCCCTACAGAACACAATTCCATTTCCCCTTTTCCCTTCCCACACATCTGCCCTTTGCCACATCTTCACCCGATCCATCACCATTTTGCCCTCCATTCTGTTTGCCATACAATTATTTCCCTCCGCATGCACTAAGGCCTGTTCCCACACAAACCTCCTTCTCACAGTCTAATTAAACTGACGTCTTTTCACTCTAGTATTAGTACTTTCGCCCTACCAATTTAAGTCGCCAGCAAAAGCCATAAGCTGACAGCAGCACACAGCACCATTCTGGCCTGTTCTCAGCAGATTCACTTAAATATACAAGTCACTTACCGTGTGATTCATCTTAAGGCCAACTGTAGTATAAATATATATACAGTGTTATCCAAAATGACTGTCAGGGTTGTAACAACTTGCCACCTTGTTCTGCAGATGCAACTCCACATGATTTCTTTCTAAGGGGTTACGTCAAGGATCAGGTTTATGTTCCTCCTCTTCCCTCAAGTATCCCAGAACTGAAGGTATGAATCAGAACTGCCACTGAAACCAGCACCGCTGACATACTACAAACAGTTTAGAACGAACTCGATTATCTTGTTGATGTTTGTAGAATCACAAAGGGTGCACATATAGAGCACCTGTAAGGTATGTAACAAAAATGGAGTGTTGTTCTATTGAATAAAAAATACATATACTGCTATGTCAAGTGTACTGTGTGTGACAAATTGTTAAAACTCCGACAATCATTTTCAATAATCCTGTATGTATATACCATGCGCTGAAGTGCTGTTTGCTCTAGCAGCAAGGAAAGTCACAATTCAAGGCTGAGTTACAATAAATGCGGTTTAGTGTATTTCATAAATAGTGTTCAGATCTGTGGCTGTTGGTACAGCGATGTTAGTGACACTGTGTGGTGTGTGTGACAGTGGTGACAGCAGACAGTGCTGCAGCAGCACTAAGTAGCCACAGGCTGTTGTTTGTACTGTGAGATCATGTTATGGGTCTGGCTGGGTCACAGATTACGACACATGCAGTGCCAGCTAACAACACAACACAACACCCTTCCTATACAAACAGTAACAACCTGAGATGCCGCACAGTTCCCAGCACCACAGCAGCAGTCTGTGTCACAGTATGTGCTGTATCAACTGACGGCACTGCGGAAACACGGACATTAATTTATCTGACAAATATCATCTGTAACTTCCACCCACCAATCCGCCGGGCTGTGGGCAATCTGTTGAGCTGGCTACGTTAGTGTGGTCTACAGAATGAAGGGAAGTGGCAAGGACGTACATCTGATGAAGCAGTACCACTGTGCAGCAGCACAATACCGGTACAGCGCTGTCAGAGGGAATGTGCTAATTGTTATCAGCTGTTCCGTTAGCTGTGTTACAATAAACATGGACAGTACTTCGCGCAATGTCTGTTCTACCGTATAATTGCAAACGTTCGGTAAATTTTTCGAAGCAGGAAATATGTCATTACATTAAATTGCGGTAAGTCACGTGGTGATACACACTGCATAGATGGGGACAAATTGTAACATGCGACAGCTGAAAAGGAAACAAAGTGCATATCCCAAATGTGAGGTCTTGAAAGTCACTGCAGATAGAGGGCTATACCCAAAATAACAGTCCTGTTTATAGCAGATATCAAACTTGAACAATCACATGTCCTCTCGGCTGTACCTCCACTCCCAGTGGGGGAATTCCCTGAAAATGTGCACATCGCAATAAACACGCTTGCTGTACAAGCGGTTGAAGTTTGGTTCATATTGGTCCATAATTAAGAGCACTTTTCTGTAAAACACTGTGCCATCTCGCACTCTATCTCGGTTCTAATAGACAGAATTTCCTGTAAATTCGTACCTCACACAAACGACGCATGCGTTAATTAAGGTTCCCCAAGAACTGTATAACAAGTCACCCAAGATTTGACTATCGGTTTGTCAGTACAGCTGCACAGTGGGTAACGTGGCGTGTTGCTAGCAGCCAAATTAAACTTATACACTTACTGCGGACCAGGTGGACACATGTGCGTTTTTAATTAGACAAATGTTTGTATTTTTATTGCTGAACGCAAAGTGACGCCTTTAGGATCTACATAAATGTTGAGGAAATTTTCCATGTGAACTGCATAAATGTTATTGTGAGGATATTTGTGTGACTCTCGTCACTCACTGCATATCATTCACATATATTGTAATGGTGGGGTATAAATGGTAGTGATGTGTAATACTATAGCCTATCATACCCAACAGTCATCCTCACCTTCTCGTGGTATACCTTGTTCTCATAAACGAGGAAATGACGACTGAGTCACAGCTGTGTAACTGTTTCACCAAGAATGGAGGAAATGCCATCCCTAAACATGCCGGTCCAGAGGCTAAAGGTAGCAATCCTACCGTTGGACTTACACTGCTCTGGGCCGGTGACCCATTCAGGGGAAATTTTAACCACCGGCAAGTCTCATGGAAAGAAGCCGGATAGATTTTTTTTTAAACGGCGACATGGATGTGGAAAAGGTATCAGGATTTGAATATGCAGTGTGGAGTGTTAGAGGGGAGGAGAGAGAGAAGGAGAGTTGGACAGAATTTTAATCGAAAAGAATATTAAAATATCAGTAATTACAGAAAGTAAAAAAAGAAATTGCAAGGAACAAAAGAGACTGAACACTATACGGCTATTTACAGTGCAGCGGACAGACACAGCAGGGGGCAGTCAGGGGTTATGATATGGATCCACAAGTCAATATCAAACAAAATAGACCACTATAAATTCCAGAACAACAGAGTTATACAAGCAAGACTGAAAAGAGAAAGCAGACACTTACCAATATTAGCAGTATATGGCCTGACAGAAGGCAGGGATGAATTAAATGAAGAATTTTATGAAACACTACAGAAGATATTGGATAAAGTGAACAGAAACGATTGCATAATGTTGATAGGAAACATGAATGTTAGAGTCGGAAATAACAGAGTTGCTAACATGGTGGGTACAAATGGAGAAGCTACACTAAATAGCAACGGTAGAACATTGATAGATTGCTGCACGTTTAATAACTTAAAAAATAATAAACAATTTTTTAAGCACAAAGAAATTCATAAATTTACTTGCGAAGCAAGAGGGCACAAATCAATTGTTGATTGCTTTATAACAAATATGAAAATTTCAAAAGCAATCCAAGACATTAGAGTCTACAGAAGCAATGAAATGGGTACTGACCGTTACTGTGTTATTGTGTGCAACAGTAGATTTTCCACCACAATGGTTGAACAAGAGTACCAACGAGACCCCATCAAACTAGGATGGACTTATTAAAGTAAATAAGCAGTCGCGGACGTCCGACGAGGGGTGGTCCTCCAGCTTAGGTGTTGGGCGACGTGTTAACAACCCCTTCCTGTAAAAAATTATGTTAAGAAACACTCACATGCTGGATGCTTGCTCTGGAGACAAAACAATCC
>Ga0123352_10013509_pt1 | contig 12954 bp, 6 predicted proteins | sample TergutLab28metaG_FD_89700 | JGI IMG/M metagenome (GOLD analysis project Ga0123352, IMG submission 89700) | Labiotermes labralis P1 segment gut microbial communities from Petit-Saut dam, French Guiana - Lab288 P1 | ecosystem: Host-associated > Arthropoda: Insects > Digestive system > Gut ... | reverse complement strand
GTTGTGTAAGTGTAGTAATGACGAGTTGTGTAAGTGTAGTAATGACGAGTTGTGTAAGTGTAGTAATGACGAGTTGTGTAAGTGTAGTAATGACGAGTTGTGTAAGTGTAGTAATGACGAGTTACAAAATGGAGAAACGAAATCTCGAACAGAGCTGCGCAATAAAATTGTGTGTCAAACTTAATGAAAACGCAACAGAAACTTGCGAAAAATTAAAAGGGCTTATGGAGAGCATGCTCTATCAAGGACACAGGTTTTTAGGTGGCATAAAGCATTTTTGGATGGCCGTGAGAGTATGGAAGACGAACCTCGCTCTCGAAGACCTTGCACGTCAAAAACGGAAGAAAATGTGACCAAAGTGAGGGATCTCGTGAGGTCTGGTCGACGTTTGACAGTCAGAATGATCAGTAGTGTGTTGAATTTGAATCGCCAAACCGTCCACGAAATTTTGACCTTCGAACTGGGCGTGCAGAAAATTTGTACCAAGCTGGTCCCAAGCTCCCTGTCACACTACCATCTCCGTGAAGAAAAGTTTGGCCAAAAATGTACTTCAGTGGTTCCGCAGCCACCATACTCGCCTGATCTGAGTCCATGTGACTTCTTTCTTTTCCCAAAACTCAAATTCCACCTCAAAGGTAGTCATTTTGGAACTGTGGACGACATCCAAAAGGTCGTGACAGACCAGCTGAGGGCACTTTTACATGAAGACTTCCAGCACCGCTACCGGGAGTGGGAGCAACGTCTCAGGCGGTGTGTGGCTTCCCAAGGGAACTACTTTGAAGGCGATAATGTTGATTTATACGGTAAATGTTACACAAAAAATAAAGCACCAGTCTCATTACTTTCCTGACGCACCACGTATATTCTGTATCTCTCCAGGATTTCAGCCTGCAATATGTTAACATTTACGGTCCCACTCATGTTACAAGTCACGCACACAGAAGTACGTACATGTGCATGTATGTATATAAACTGCACAGTTGCCGGTAATGGTAAATCCTTTTATGACAAACGAGTCGCGAACAACAGAGTCACTGGTGGTGGATTAATGAGGTTTACTTTAACAGTTCAGTTGAAAAGGAACAAATGGCATTTGATGCAGTCTTCAGAGAGCGACGTAGCTAGGTCTACTGGTGCCCAGGGTGCCCATTATTCGCAATGGCCGCGACTAGTAGAAATTATAAAAAAAAATACGACCTTGGATTGAAATTTATTGTATTTAGTTCCATTTTTTTAATTTTCTGAGCACACAAAATATTTTCTTCCTTTAAAAATATTCATTTTTGCTGCATCCTGTACTGTGCCACCTTGCCACCCCCCCCCCCAATCCCCCCTCTCCCAGCCTAACCACTCTTTCTACAGCGCAATTTATACAGCTACTTATATTCAAGTCCTAAAACAGGGCGAAACATTTAAAAATGAATGGCATTTGTATACTTTGAAAATTTTGTGAATAATGTCCACTTCCAAATTTGTACGTAAGCTGTACTGGATATCTGTGAGGAAATTCTCTTGACATTTAGAGGGTTTTGAAACTTTATCTGCTTATCACTTAGGGTGTCTAGTGCCAAGTAGTATAAGACCATCCATATCTTAAGCCAAGTTTTATTCTTGTTACAAGCAGGAATTTCTGCGTCTTGTTAACGCCAACAATGAACCTGGTTTCCATAAATGCAAGGAATATCTTGTCATAGTCAGCAACGATCAGCTTCTGAAGGGCCACTGCATTTAGTCAGTCAACGACGACCTAAACAGAAACATGTTCGACTGAGTAAGCTCCGTGTCTGACATGCTGTTAAACCATGGTCACGCCATCTAGAGGTCAACTCCGCGCTGAAGACGGTCACACCAAAGGTCAAGGTCAGAATTACTGCTTTTGGAACCGGCTTTACCTCACAATGTAAGTGTGGCCGTCATGAAAAAATTGCTGTTCTACACGATAAATAGGAGTGAACTTAGACAATATGTAATCGATAGTGCACGTTCTCTCTGGTTCCCGCTGTGAAATAGATGAATGCTCTCAAGTCACACAAATTTAAAATAATATTCCATATTACACGCAAAAATACTACAGTATAGCCTAAATTGCGTTGTTTTCTCCTGGCATAACGTTTGTGTCATGAGAAATAAGGTGAATATTACAGCTCAGGTCATATTCTACTTATGTTTTTATATCAACTACTATTGAAGGGATTAAATTCATAACAAAATAAACACGAATCAGCTGCAAAACGCAACTATAAGCGATCATATACAAAATTAATAGCTGAAACTGAGTTTGGTATGTTGACAGGGTGTAAAAATAAAACAACTTTCCTGAAAATAACATGTTTAAACATTTTCACAGTATGAGGGAGTAGATATAGAACGGGCGATCTGAGGTGTAGATCGAGATTCACATTATCTGGAAAGATCTGCTTAAACCTGAAGAAGAAGACGAAACGTGACCCATCAAGGTATCTGTCTATTTGCAGCCGACACGTCACAATATCCCACACTGCTGGAATTTTCGATGGTTTGAACTTTGCCATGAAATTTAAGCATCTAATTCCCATGGAGGAAAACAACATGACTGTGTACGTACAGTATATTTGACAAAGTATGCAGTTTGAATTTTGTTTATTGCGCAAAAATGAATGTGGATTTGACGAGGTTTGTGCATGTTTACTCTCAAAGTGCACAGACACATGACAACACGCTATATAAATACAAACTCTTAACAGAAGGTATCAAGCTGTGGTGAATCCACGTAGATGAAGTGTCTGCTATTGTAAGTCTTACGGACTTAATTATTTGTTTCATTCCCCCACATCGCAAATAATGCAGTTAATGCCAAATAGTCTGCATTGGTTTCTTGAAATGTGAGCATTCAACTGTAAAATGTCATACAGCGATAACAAAATCTACATTCCGTACACACACGTAAGTTACATTAATAGAGGGTGCGTGCTGGTAGATACGCGCGCACACACACACACACACACACACACACACAAGGCATATCGTTCTTATAGAAATATCCCCTCCCCTCTCTTTGGTGCACTTCGGAGATCCTAAATTCGTTCAGGGTTCACGTAACAGAGGCACTTAAATTTATTCCTGTGAATACGTAGAGAACTGATATTTGTCTTTGACAAACTGTAGACTCTTTTACGTTTCTAATGAGATACAGAAGTGATATTTCAATATGTCTTATTTGAGGACAAGCAATGCTTGTATATATAAATATATAGCATATTTGCTGTATTACTCAACGGTAGGCTGTCACCACAGGATGGCGCATCTTCTGTTTGCGGACGAACAGTACGGACTGCAAACATGGAGATTTGAGGTGATTGGGCTCATATTAAATAAACAAACAATGACAGCGGACAGCAGGCAGTCTTCCAGACTGGGGCCAAACAATACATTAGTGAAAAGCTAGCAAGCTAGGAACCGGTATCCAGGATACCGTATTTGAGCGTTCTGTCAGGAACAAAGGTAACTTCGGGATTAAGACAGGTGCAGGTGAGAGTAATGCAACATTACTTTTAGTGAAGAGCTGCATCGGTACAGAATGAAGAAAATTACGATGTTCAGAGACAGTAACCTTACTGCTAATGTCAAAAGTAAGAATATTCAAAACTGCTACGATAACTCAAAATTTTGCACATAATTTGCGTACTGTCTTCCTACGAATAACTCTTGTATGCGTTACTGCTGAGTTACAAATGTAAAGGAAAGGATCATAACCAGATGTGCATCAAACAAAACTTGTAAAGACACACATAAATGGATTAATTACGCATACCTTTCGAAGAGGCAACAAAGCCGAGAAGCAAATCCGCTAGATACTTTAATGAGGTAATGCATGCAAATACAATTTCGCATTACATCCTGAGCGTCCACTAGAGGACTAATCATGACACTTTTTATTTAAAAATACGTTCTTTGTGCGTTGTGACACGTTTTATTACATCCTTAATTTTATGAAATGCAGAAAATCCTTCTGAACCTTTCAACAAACGTTCATCCCAAAAGCACCCTTTTTAAAAATATATTTGAAGACATGATCTTTGATGGTATTTTGATTCTTGCAGTGTGACAAAACAGAACACGCACAATGTTCTCGCGAAATGCTGAAACAACAATTCACCACTGTACAACACATGTGTTATTTATGTACAACATGCATCCATTCGCTAAGAGTGTAGACAAAATACAGTGCTCTCATTATAGCGTGGGTCTAAAGCAAATTTAGGACTTGTTTCTTCCAATGCTTCTTCAAACCACAGACACTGCTTGTACCAGACCGACCGACAGTCAGCAACATCATATGTCATGACAAAGACTGTTCCACTTTCAAAGACACAAGCGTAGCCTTTCGTGCTAATTGCACTAATGTGTGTGCAGGTACGTCAGACGTTGCAGACCGACTGCGCACAAGCAGACTTATTGAAGTATGCAATACTTGAGTAACCATTCCTTGATATGACAGATTTTCTTAGTCAATTTTAGGCACTATTCACCCTTGGCAGTGTTTTCAAACAAGATCTACTCAAATCTGTATCCAAGCCTGCTCAATTAATCCAACTAGGCGCACAGTAAATTACGGTTCTTTAAGAAAGGGACCATATTTCTGTTCAGATGAGACTGAACTTCACATATTGTATTGTATTATATTATATTATATTATATATATGTCACTGTATACGCAGAGTTTCACCAACAAAAGTTGCATATTGAATTTAATTTAACATTTTTACAAGCAGTTGCATATGCAACAGTTCTTCATATTTTAGGAACTTAAAAAAATGCATTCTATTGCGGCATCATTTGGTGCAGTATAAATTCACGTTAGGTTCCATATTTATTCACATATACTTGTAATATTAACATCTGAGCTGGTATAAGTAAATATATTTAATTTTGCTATATCACTTTTCTGAACGTTCTGTACATTTCTGGAAATGCTGCTGAAAAACTGTGATTACCGGAACGTGAAACGTCATACTGCTAACGACGATTGAATAGGCTAATTTCGGGGAAATTAGCCCTACTTCCTGGACAACGAGAATAGAAGATTTATTTTTTTTTGAAAACGAGGAAGAATTAACAAATTAGTGATGAGCAATGGTGAACAATCCAGTCGTCTCCAACAAAGTAATCTGCACGTAAAGGTACAATACGATTTAGTTATAACCAGAGCATACAGAGTGATATACGACCACGATTAATTTCCATGGCATTCGACGTGGATAATTTGTGTTTGAACAACTAACATTTACAGAGATATTCTATACAATTTGCATCCAGCCAAGTCAATATGACCTAACATTGTTTCACTCTAAAACTCAGTGGAAGTGCCAAATCAATATCACCAATACTTAATAAGGGAGCCACCAAATAATTATTCTCATTGTAATTAACTTAGATCAGGATAAATCCTAACGGCAATTTCAGAAGGCAAAAAAAACAAATTATCTTTACGATAATTCACATAATAAGTCACATTTTGGCACTTCGTATTTACTCTACATTAAAAACAGGGACTCTGAAATATCAAGAGTTCCAGTCTGGCAGTTTTGACTTTCCCCAAGTATAAAAACACACCACCCCGTTACAGCTGTACACCTTATAACACCTTTCCTCTTTCCAAGTGTTCTGTCGCTTGTTTTCACATTCGCCATTTAAAAATCACTAAAACATTTTCTTACAACGACTTTTAATAACGCTGTATCTATAGCAACTTACCAGTTTTGCCAGTTTAACAATTAATGTAACCTCACAATAGATTATTAACACATACACTTAATTTTACGCTGTAAAATATCTGTGTTTAGTACTTACTTATTTATAAATTCTGATATTAAGCATGTGAAGTGGACTAAATATCTGTGAACATAATGCATTTTATGTATTTCAAACAAACACACATCTTACAAAAATGTTTCAATGTGATGTGAATATATGTATATACCGATTATACAATATTGTCATGTACACAATATTACTAGTGCTTTCCGTAAGGTAATATCCTCTTACCCTTTCTTTTTCACTGTGCCACTAGTGCCTAACGAATTCATCCTACTTCTGTATATGTACATACACGTACAATATAATTAAGGACATAACAATTTAATATTATCTGGACAGAAGTAATGCACTTTATACAAACTTCTACTTTCCCATGCAAACTAAAACCTTTCTCACTCAAACTGGACTTTAATTTACATGGCTAAACGTGTTATCAAGAATGATCTTTAGCGTGTGAACAAACTGCTCAACATTCACAAAAGTGCTGGTGTCGTTTAAAAATCAATGTCTTATTACCATGTAAAGTCACAACAGGTGCAAATTACACATCAGTTTGTATTATTACAAATATACACGGCAGCTGGCTTTGCGAAGTTGGTAGATTGTCTAGGCTATGAGCTGAACGATCCTGGTTTACATTCCCGGCAGGGCCAAGAAATTTTTCTCTTCTCCGAAACGTCCAGCCGCATTATGTGGCCCACACAGCTCCTGTTCAATAAGCAAGAGAACTCAGCGGCCCGGGCATGAGACTAGCCATATTCTTCTATCAAGTTCCCAGATTAAGAAATGACCACTCTGCTTTCCTTTTGCCTTCATGGCATGCGCAAAGACAACTTTATTTTGCCATTTTTTTTATGTTAACCCCAGACTAAGAGCAAAATACCAATATTAATTATAGAAATTCGGATTTTATAAACTGTTATTCAGTGTTATTCGACGTGGCAAAATGTCGCACAATTAGAAAGCACCTAGTGAGCACCAGAAGTTGAAAAATGCGCCATGTTTTAAAACACACTAATCCTGTTTGCGGGTTAAAAGATTTTTTCTTTTCCAAAACGCCCGGACCAGTTCCGGGGCCCACCCAACATTTTTATTCACGGGACACGGCAAGTTCCTTTTCCAGAGGTAAAGCGGCCGGGCCGTGAGGTTGACCACCTACGTCCATGTTGTGCCGAGGATAAGAAGGATAGGAGCTGTACACGTACTTCCATTCTTTATTTACGAGTGTACAGGAATAATTCTACCTTATAAAATGAACATTCATGAACTGTCAGAAACAAATATTTGAGCATAAGATACAAGCAGAACAAATAGGCCACTTGCTGCATTACAAATTCATTTCTACAGAAGAACACATTCTAATCTGAATATCAAATTAACGAATTTTTCAGCTGCTGATTAGCGTCTTAATAAGCATACTGACAAAGAATCAGTATATTGCTTAAATCTGACTCAACTAAGAACTGTAAGGTGAATCGTTATTCACAGTATTGACAGTATGCTATACCAATCACAATGTGCAGAAATTTCGTACACAGAAAACATAATCCTTAAAAACTTATCCTGCACCGAGTAAATAGAATGAGTGCTTCAACGCCGAAAAATGTAAAGAAGCGAGAATAATAAATTAAATACCCTTCCCACAAATACTATTAAACATGTTCAACATTAACATATGTTAGTGTACAAATATTTCAAAGTACAATATTGTATTTAAAGACTGCAGAAGAATAAAAAAAATGACATCCTTATCAAGTTGTAGCGGCATTGAAGTCAACTGCAACGCATTTCGCAAATATATTCTATAAAATACATGTATTAACCAGTACTATAAAACAATTTTTCTCAGCTTCTTTATGAAATATCTTGGATGCCAATTATAGGGAGATTCGAGTACCTTTATATAAAATTCTTCAAAACTGAGGACAATTTGCAACCTACTACACAATTTGCAACCTACTACTGCAACATTCCTTTCTTATTCCGTTGCCATCGACACAGACACTGATAATTTTTCTCCTTTCCCTATTCAATTTGTGTGTGTATATATATATATATATACATTACGAATATGTTTCAGTCACTAGGTCAAGTGCTAGTCATAAATAAATAGAAGGAATAAAATATCCTTCAAGAAACTCAGCTTGCGTTGGTCCAGCAACAGTGATGAGTAGAGGACATTCAGGTGGTATAATTGGGGTATTTTTCTTTTTAATATTCGCCCTAACTTCAAATTGTCTTAACCTGTAACAGTACAAATTTACAGGACCAGCCTGTAATCTCGACATCTGCCTGCTTTTCATGTCGGGATTATTTTACACACTGTTTAACTTGAAATTCACATAATGATACAATATGGTAGAAAAATTGTAAGAAATTACTACTACATAATGCTTATTATCTTTCATAACAAAGTGTCAGTATTACAACCTCCCACAGCAAAACAGTGTCAAACACATATGCATACGTTTCAAAGTTATCCGTGCAGTAACTGCGAAACCGGACGTTACTGCACCCTCTGACTTGGCCAAGATTCGTTAACTTATTTCACGCATATTTTGACACTGAACATTTTACGTTTTTAAGTAGATTATTTCTTTATGACTCCAGACATTTCTAATAAAAATAATGTTTTCATATCGGACACATTTACCGATTAAAGGCAAAAACATGAACCCGTGTTCGGTATGACAGCATTCTTATTATTTTTCTGTACCTCATACCACGCTAAATTCAGTCTATTTAGTACAAAGTTAAGAATGAATTTAGAAGTAAAATTAACTCCTTGATATGCCTCCGTGGTGTGACAGGGACAATGTTCCCTTTTCTTTTACGCACTTAGGTAGACGTCTTGCTCATTGCTACTGCATCACAATTCAGAATGGAAATAAATACATCGTCTGAACAAGAAGAAACTCCCTGTGCCTTTCGTTATCACAATTGCGAAATGCCAGAAATTTAAACGATATTCCAACTTAACAATTATCCAACGCCAAAGAGAATCTCGGATGAAAATCGGAAGTAAGAACTGTGAATGACGTGGCCGACATATAGGAACTGTGACAGAACTAACAAAAACAAATGGGCCCAAGCTATTGATTCTAGGAGAAGCAATGTGCATGAGTACTAAGAAGAATGTCCCCGATAATATAAAAGCTCTTCGTTTCAAATTACTGTTTTGTCAGACTCATTAGTGGACGGAAGTCACTAGAAATAGGAACTCGAACAGGGGAATCTCTCCAAATTTCAACTTAATTGATTTTTGGAAGGTCTCTGTGAGACTAGTTTATATATAGTAATATTCATTTTCTAAAGTCTGGACAACGACAGTGGTGACGCTAATAACAATGGTAAACATAACTTTGTTTTTGAAAACTAATTCGTGTTTCTTATGTATTTTCCACGCTGAATTGAAACACACTATTAGAATCGCTCTGTCACCCACGGGTTTTTGTGGGAAAAATATTAGAAATGTGAATGTAGATAATTTACTTTTTGTTACGCTATCTTTAAAATATGGCGGAAAACTTAATTGGAACAAAGACAGTAGGCATGCGAGCCCAATCACAGCCAGCCAAACTGTGCCAGCTCAGACATGTACTGACACACTGGGACATGAAACTAACGGTAAGTTTTGCTTCAGGAACATTGCACTATTAGTGTTGTGAAAAGTTGTAAGTTTTGTGTGTTCTTTAAGTAAAGTTTTTTGTGTAAAAGGATTGTGTTTATTGAGTACTCATCATGCCAAAGAAGTGTTTAAATCATCCTGACACCCGTTGAACTGACATTCAAATCTCTGATGCAAAATTTTACACCACACATTAAGAAATGTTGTGAGCTTTATTTTGGGGGTAAAGCGGGTGACCAAGATCAAAGATGGGCTCCTCATATGTGTTATGTAACGTGCTTGAGGCTTCTCACAGAATGGGTAAATGGCTCGTGCCAAATGCCGTTCGCCGTTCCCATTGTTTGGAGGGGACCAGAAGACCGCTCATCCGATTTCTACTTTTGTTTAACAAACATTAATGGGGTCAGCTCAAAATCCACACACACATACACCACACGCACGCACGCACAGTGAAATATCCAGATTTGCTATCTGCAATGAGGCCTGTCCCACAAAGTGAAGAGTTTCTTGTACCAAAACCTCCGAAAAATTAGATTTTTGGTGATGACAACTCTGATTTTGATGAAGACCACGGACAACAAGAAGGAGGCAATGTTGATTGCAATCCGACATTTGAAGCAAGTTGTTCCCCATCTGAACCCTATTTACTAACACAGGGAGATCTTAAAGGCATTGTCTGGGATTTGAATTTGTCTAAAAAAAAAAAACTGAAATCTTAGGTTTCAGACTAAAATTGTGGAATATTAAGCACCAACATACTGACATATGTTTCTTTCACAATCGCCAAAATGAATTCAAAGAAAATATCCCTCAAGGAAATTATCTGGTATTTTGGAATGATATGTGCTCTCTTATAAACCTGTTGGACACCAACACGATCCAACTGAGTGGCGTCTATTTACTGACTCTTCAGAAGTTAGCTTAAAAGCAGTGCTTCTACACAACGGGAATAAATTCCCATCTGCACCGCTAGCCTATTCCACTAAAATGAGAGTCCCGTGAAAATACGAAAATACTTTGGGAAAGAACCAGTATGAAAAATATAATTGGAACATTTGTGGGGATTTAAAGGTAACTGTTTTGTTCCTTGGCTTGCAGCTTAGCTGCATAATGTTTTGTGGCTTTCTATGTGGGTGGGGCAGTAGGTAAAAAAATATCATTACATCCACAAACAGTGGCTGAAACGAGAATTGTTTATTCGAGGACAGAAGAGTGCGTACGTAATCATTAGTCACCCTGAAAATTTTACTTCCTTTGTACACCAAACTTATGCTCAAAAAAAATTTCTTCAAGACATTGTTATCAAAGTAGCGTTCGATTTAGGTATTTGAAAAATAAGTCTCCTAGGAAGTGATGCTCGAATCAAACAGGGATATTTGTGGACCTCAAACAAGAGCGTTAAATTAGGATATAAATTTTGAAAACCAGCTAAGTCAAGTGGAAAATGCAGCATAGAAATCATTCACAAATGTCACTACGAATTTTTTTGGAAAATCATCAGGCAGAAAATTATCATGATATGGTGGCTGATCTTGTACAAACCTACAAAGCTATGGGGTGTAATATGTTTTCTTAGATGCATGTCCTAGATTGTCATAGGGAATTCTTCCCAGAATATCTCGGCGCAATGAGCAGTAAACACGGATAGCGATTTCACCAGGACATTTCAAATGTGGACGAGCGGTACCAAGACAAGTGGAGTTCCAGTATGCTGGCTGATTATTGCTGGACGCTTTGAAGAGACGTTCCACAGGCAAAATGTAGCACAGAGTATTCCATTGTTACTTTTTACTTAATGTACATACTGTCTGTATATTATAATATAAATACAGTTTTTCTGCAAACTTCAGCTGCGCGGCACTTAAAAACCTTGTGTGATAGAAAAATACTAACAACATATTTGAAATCAAACGAAAATTTGCTATTGTGTTTACTTACTTTAGTTCGTGTGACAAAAAAAATATATTTTGTTATCCAGTGTATTAAGGTTTTGCCCTTTTTTATTTGAAGGTAAATTTATGCAAAAGAACGCGGTGAGCTTCGTGTCAGAAAAATAAGGACAGTTATTGCTTACTGCAATTTAACTGACCTGTGAAGACAAAAAAAATTGTCGCTTTTAACTGACCTTACAGATAATAATACTGAATTCCGTGTATGTGGATTGAAGCAGCCAGGAATATTCCACAATTCTTATCGTAACTGAAACAGTAGGTACAGTGCATTAAAATAAAACACTTTCACGATTAATAGACTTATAACCCAGATAACAATTCAACGAAGTCCTTTCTTGTTCCGTATGATTGATATGCTTAACTGAATACAAAGAAACCTGTTCCACGGCACGTAATGCAATAAACACTCTTAGTTCTACATTACAAATTTAGTGTAATTAAAGAAATTTGAAAGCCAGCAAGTTTATGTACGAATGAGGACATTTATCTGGGACACAATAACTGCAATAAATCCCACTACATCCACTTCAGGTGCAGCTCTCTGCCAAAGGTGTCTTGATACAAGGTAATCTACCAAGAAAAATCCAATATGTGACGTTAACTAAACGCTTTTAATTTGTGCTGAGAAATTACAGAATACATTGGAAAAGACCTGCGAACTTCTGTATAGGGCATATTAATTTTAAATTTTTTATACATGTGGGTGTATAAAAGAGATTAGACAGAGATTACAGCACGCAGCTCACCAACGTACACTGTAACCTGTTTTAAAAAGTGACATAATTCGGTTTTATATTTTTGTGTTCTATATATCGTCCCTGCCAGTTATAGAGTACACAGGAAAGAACTGAAATACTTTGCGATAAATCTGTTCTAACGCTATTTTATTCACCACAAATCCCACACAGTCTGCCCTGGGACTGAAGCCGAGATTTCGTGGAAAGATATCATAAAAATGGCAAACCCATCTTCGGTTTTAAATAAATATCAAATATTAAAACAGAGTTGCACAGTGAGATTGTCAGTGAAATCTGAAAGAAAAACATTCGGCAAAACTAATCTCCGTGTAATTTTTCTCAAGGATAATGTATTAATTGAAGGGAATTAAAAAGTTCCTAAAAACGGAGTCTTCCTTCCACACGCTGTCGAAACGAGGCAAACATGTGACACGCCAGTTGTCCCACTGACGAACAGCTTGCTGCTGGGCCGAAAATCCATTATAAATGCCGGTATTATTGTGTACTTTCTTCGGCCCGAAGGCCGAAAGAAACTAGCCGATACGAACCTACCGGAATATAAACATACGTTTATTTTGTGCTTACAAATATAATAATTACACCAATAAAATAAGGAAACTTCTAATAAGATTGGTATCGCGTCAGTCAAATAAAACCTAATATTCCATTTTATTATGTTCAGAGCCTTCTGTTTCAATAACATATAAACGTAAGTTTCTTATTATTACTTTTCTATAATCTGCTATTGTGTGATACTGTCAGACATCATTATAAGTTAAATATTTCCTCTTCGTCAAAAAAAATGTGAACTCCCCCCCCCCCCCATGACGTTTCGAAATGT
>Ga0123352_10013508_pt1 | contig 12955 bp, 6 predicted proteins | sample TergutLab28metaG_FD_89700 | JGI IMG/M metagenome (GOLD analysis project Ga0123352, IMG submission 89700) | Labiotermes labralis P1 segment gut microbial communities from Petit-Saut dam, French Guiana - Lab288 P1 | ecosystem: Host-associated > Arthropoda: Insects > Digestive system > Gut ... | reverse complement strand
TTTCTAACGCAGAACTGCATTTTACTAACTTCTGAAAACGAAATGTTATTTCCGTGTTCATACTGCAGAAAAATTTTAGCCGAATTTAATCAGTTGACTTCTGAATGGATAATGAACAGGAAAGACATTTTTCTCATGTCTTAAGCGTCCGGACCGTCTCTGTGGCCCACCCAACGTTCAATTCAGTAGGCATCGACTCCTTCCGTCGTGGTGACGAGGGCAGGATTTGAAGCTAACTACTTACTTTATTTAGTGCCGATGTTAAGAGTGAGTGTACCTGAGACTCCACTGTCCCTGTGCCAACATTTACAGTACATTTACCTTCAATGAACATGGGAAATACTCTATTTATTATATTCTGCAAGTAGGCTTATCGAATGGAAATTACTTTCACTTTGCTTAATCCGGTGAAGCAAAGCAGTATTTATCTATTAGCTTTCTCTGGTACTTCTGTTACTCAGTTTTCACTTCTGTAGCATGCTTGTTCCTTCTTCTTCACCAAACCCCTGTAATGCTTGACATTCAAATTAGTTGTGTTTGTACGTAACAGTTACTGTACTACTCGTCCTGTAAAGTTGTTTACATGGAGGTAGACAACTTGTTAGTGGCTTGTGATCCAACCCGAACGAGATGAGCGTTGGTGGGGAAAGGGAAGACATGGTCGTTGATTTGAACCAGACCTTGAGAAAGGAGTGTGGAAGGGAATTTGAGGAAAGAACACCAAGGAGGAAGGTCGGTACTCTTTACTACGCCCGAGATAAAGCTTCGAGGTTTAATAGGCAACGAAAAGGCATTGCGAGCGGGTTGTGATAAACCAAGGCAAACTAAGAGTCAATGTGAATTTGTCTTTATTCACACCATGTAGGCATAAGTGGGAGTTGCGGCATAACTTCTCTCATTCTTTATCTCGGAAATAGATAGAGGTGAGTGGGTAGCTTCATGTTTCGGCTGCTTTACCGCCCAGAGAAAGAGCCCTCAGTTCCCGTTGAATAGAAGGCCGAATAGGTTCCAGAGCTGTTACAGATGTTACGGAGCAAAGCATCGTATTATTGCAGAGGATATAACTATTGTTTCCCTTTTGTCCACCCCGTAGCTGTAGCCCAGTCTCCATAACCATTACTCTTACCTCGCCTACTAAAAGCAAGGTGAAATTAAAGTTAATAAATTATTCGGTGGGGTTGAGATTCAGCGTATTTCCTAACGGAGAAGTGATTCCGGTACCTACCGAACACGAATCAAGTGGCTAAAATTTTTGACAGGTTAATAAGAAAAAACATAGATTATAAACCCACTCGTAGCGTGTTGCTGGGCGAACTGAAGTGGATATAGCTCCGGCTGAGATTCAGTCAAGGCAAGGTACGTATCAGGTACACGTAAAGATGAGCGTAGCGGTCTGCAAAAGAAGAGATCTCTTCCGTAGAACGTGAACTGCAGTTTTGAAACGTTCCAAAGTGATACGTATCCCTGAAACATGTTGATAAAATAAAAGTAATTTTTCTTTGTTTTTTGTTGAGAACTTTAATTATAGTGTTTTGTTTCAGTATATAGTTTCAGACTTACTGTTGCACGTATAGTGTAATAGTCTGGGAATTATATGAACTTCAGTAACTTCGAAGCGAAGGGTACGAACTGTAACTTACATTTAGAGGAAACTTTACATCGTCCGGGTCATGAGTATGGATAGAGCTATATGTGACTTTGTGTCACATTTGATTTAAATAGAGCGAAATTAATCTGCCTACAAAAATTAGCATGAAATTAAATATTTGAATCTCAGAAAGCATACATAAAAATTTATCTTTATTTTGAGAAGAGCGTATTCAAAATTTAAACTAAATTAATTTCATACTTTAGAAGCAAAATTTTTTATTAATGTAGCAGGTGTACATATAATTTCTCAAGATACAAATTAAGTCTTTTTTTTAACTCTTGGTTCCGTGCATCACAATTCAATGTTAATAAAAATCCAACCAGATGCAACAGTATGCAGATATTTATATACTGCAAAGTCACTCTATATGTTTCGGATATTACAGCACCCATCATCAGGAGTACTAAAAACTGTAACCGCAACCTCCGGTACAGGTCATACTACTGGTACAGCTACTTCCCTCCAACTGTTGCAACTGGTTGGATTTTTATTAACATTGAACAACAAATTAAGTACTTTTGAAGGTTGGCTTTTATGTGATGCGATCACGCTGAAAGAACTGCTGAAATATCATTTTACTTATTTACTTTATTTACTGAGCTATTCTCCTTGACTAAGATTCCTTACTGATTAGTATCATTGCAACGTATATCAGTCAGATATCTGTGCACGCTTACCTAAATTTGCAAAGATAAATTGCAAATCCGCAACCCAATACCGGTTACTTCTACAGGTTTGGGTGCATCCACAAAACATTCCTTCCGTTTACACGCTCTATTTACAGGATTATGAAAATCTCTATCTGCCTTAAATAAAAATTATAATGGGCAACACGAAGCAAGTTTCTGACTGTGATACCGTCGTAAAACATTCAGCCAAAATGGCGACCTAGCGCTTGGGATTTATACACCCCTGGAAATAATTAATAACTAATTAGTCAAGGAATCCATTGCCTTGTATATAACGGGCTCATTACCGCTCTTAAAAGAGCTTTTTTTTATTTCCTATCTGTCCACTTCACACAAAAAACAGCTCGTCGTTCAAGGTCCATTTTGATGTCATTCTTCTTTTTCAAGCTGAACTGGAGTAACTCATTCAGTACTGAGTAAGTGGGATATGGGGTGTAAGACTAAGGTTTCTTTCCCTGCAAGGACAGAAATGTTTCTCTTCGTCGCCTAGACCGAGCTGCCATACGTACCACACTTGCGTAAATGGGCCAGGTCATCAGTCCATTGTGGAGCTTTAAAGTTCATGGCGGTATATATATCCCTCCTCCACAATTTAATTTTCTACCTCTGCTAAAGGGGGACCGCGGTAGCACAGTGGTTAAGGTACTATGCTACAAATCGAAAGGTCGCTGGTTCGATCCCAGCTTGTCAGTGGATTTTTCATTGACATAAACCTTCAGATCGCACTATGGCCCTTGGGTCGACTCAGCCTCTAACAGAAATGAGTACCAGGAGTATTTCCTGGGGGTAAAAAGCGGCCGGTGCGTAAGGCTGACAACCTACCACCATCCTGTGCCGTTGTCACGAAATCTGGGGACCTTAACTTCCTGGAACCCTCTGGGCCTGTCCAGACCTGTAATGGGATTGTTTTACCTTTACCTTTACCTCTGCTAAAGCCTACTTTCAGTTACTTATGTGAAGTCTTGTAATATATGGAATATAAATAATTAATGTGAAGATATTCTATTGGCGAGCGGTGAAGGGTGTGAATTTTACTACTGCTGCTACTAATAATAATACTAATCACCGTCATCATTAACAGCAGCAAACATCATCATCAGTAAGAAAACCGGTAATGATTACTGACTTTCTCATGAAATTACCGGTACATGTTGACAAGTTATAAGTGTTACAGTTAGTCACATGCACGCCGAGGCATGAAATAAGCAATTTCTTCTCTTTGTCACGAAAACCTTCATATCCGGAGCTTTCCAGGTCAGACAGTCTATCACGCGACCTGCCGTACAGAATCAGCGAACTTTTAATCATGCGATAATTTGTGAGATACATACAGAGAGAGATATGTTACATTAAAGTCGTATTGAGAAAGTGCATTTGGAACGAAATTGTTCCAGCCCAAAAGGCCGTCTCAGTGAAAAAGTGTTTCGACCGAATTCGTAAAATACCCTTTTGAAATCTTGAGTGTCTTCAATTAGATTTTACTGTTTCTTCGCTTCTAAAAACCAGAGGAGCACTCGAAATGGGCCTTGACAAATTGCAGTTACATTTCTTGGCAAGCAAAATTCACAGTCATCTTATTGTGTCCAATTCTATGACAAAATATTCTTAACATTGTACAGAACATAGTAAAGTAACCAGATAGTATAATATAATTAGTTATTTCAGTAATCGTAACCAATTTTCGCGTTGATGGTGATTAACGTAAATTTTCAATTGTCGACATTTCTGTCCATGTTTTCCGAGACCAGCATTCCTCACTGATTTTTTCGTCCTCTTACTCAGCTCCTCCAATCAAATGGTGCGACAATTTGTAGATTAAGGCCGGTCCCAGTGGCCGCGCGGTCTAAGGCGTAGGTCTGCGGCCGCTTGCCTGCTGATATCGTGGGTTCGAATCCCACCGGGGACATGGAAGTTTGTTGTGAGTGTTGTGTGTTGTCAGGTAGAGGTCTCTGCGACGAGCTGATCACTCCTCCAGAGGAGTCCTACCGAATGTGATGCGTCGTTGTGTGTGATCTAGAAACCTTATGAATGAGGAGGCCACGGCCCGAGTTGGGCCGCAGCGCCACAGGAAAAATTGTAGATTAAGACCCTTTCTTACAGACGTGCTCAGTTATGATGCATCTAATCATGTACGATTCGACACGACATAAACAGAATGCTTAAAAACCCTCAAGACATTGGAAATCAATCAGCCAATGAATGAATGAATCAATCAATCATTCAATCAATTAATCAGGCCTCGAGTGTCATAAACGTTTTTTGAATTTCATTTTAGAAAAGACGTTTAATGGCGAAGAAGCGCTGTCATCGATGAAATTATTTTGATTAGTAAAAATTTCCTTTTTTTTTAAATTGAATAATTGGAGTAATGTTTCTCATATCATGTTCAATTCACAAAATTACAGTGGAAATGGTCACGAATTCCATCAGTGCTAACTGTACTTTTACATATATTGTCGAAAAGAAATATTTATAAAGTGAGCTAGGAGCAACAGACTATTGCACACCGTTAGTACGAACTATTAGGAATAGCCCTGCTACACGGGATCAAGCTGGTGCTTATTCTGTTCTTATTTTAAAGAGCGTAAGTGCACATTTAACTGGAACTGTTTGAACTGAAGATGTCGATGCTGATTTATAACGACCTTCCATCTGCTCTCAGTGGGCGTAATAAAACAATGGAAACGTTGGTAATTAAATTTGCTCACTTTCTGTTTGCTTTTATGATTGGTTTCGTTAGTTGTTCATATCTCGTGGAGTTCAACCATTTTGTTTTCTCTAATAATACAGGTAATGTATTATTTGTTACCGAAATTGGTTCGCCGTAATTGGCAAACTTTTGATTTAACTCTTTTTTGTCTGAAAATTCAGTTCAAAATGCTATGTGTGTAGGTACTAATGGTTGCCAGTTAATTTTGCGCTTGATGTGAAATTCTGCTAGATGATTTTCCTGATTTAAATTCATAATTAATTGTCTGCTTTAAATATTCAGGGCTGCCTAAGTGACTAATTCCATGGAGCAGAGTTAGTGTCTAGCAGTCATAATAGCTCAGGTTGTCTAAAATTATCCATCCTTAGTGAAGTCGATGGTTCATTGCCGTGTACACCAAAGCCCACCAAGTTTTTACTGTCAAGAAATGAGCATAATTTTTAATTCAGATACGGGCTTGTGTTTAATATATTTGTAAACAGTCTATAGTTGAAACCACTTTGACGAGAATGCTGCTGTTTGATATGAGACCAATGCTGGTGTATTTAATCTTTATCTTTATGGAGGTGACGAAACCTGAAATACACTTTTGCATGCGTCATGGATTAAAATTTGCCTTTTTCTGAAAAATTTTAACGAGTATGTTAATTGAAAAGTAAAAAGAACGTTAATAATAATAATAATAATAATAATAATAATTTAGTTGAGTTTCAGGTTCATTGTTTTGGATGTGCCTGGTAACACCAATATCTATGATATTAATTATGATTGAAAGGTTCTTGTCTAATCCATGCTATTTACAGTCTTTAAATTTTACATACAATCTCTTTTGTGTTGTTCCCCCAATCTCAGTACCGTTTCGTTTGGCAAAATATTATATTTACATTGAACAATGCGGGGGTGCCTGAATTTCTCTGTTCAGTGGCGTTTTTGGCAGTGAGTAACTTTCATTTTGTGGCCATTTACTGTTCAGAAATTTTCTCCACTTCTGCGTTTCTGGATGTTTCATAAACCTCGATGGAATTACTATTTGAGCGGGTGGAAAATCCTCAGCCTTGTGGAACGAAATCAGGTAATATACTTTTTACAGAATTATTTTATATCTAGCAGCGTTTCCTCTAGTCTAAAAGCGATTTTTATTAGAAGGAACTGCAACAATGCGCGTTTACCAACTTTTAACACGACGGTGGGGTAGGACGTAACTGACACCATGCGTAAATAATTATATACATAAAATGACCGGCAATTACAACTACGGATTTGACAGTATTTTATTGCCGTTGCCGCTGCATGGCTTGGTTTCATATAAAAGCCATCACCAGACACCAATTTAAAAAAGAAAATATAAGGGAAAAATACTTGTAAGCAATGGGTTATAAATAAAAATGATTAATATCTGAATTTCATATGACAGAATTTCTTATATTTGTTTAGCCGTAAATTTATGTAACGATATATAATTACACACTAAATTAATATATTTCTAGCTACCATTGTCGACAAACAGAACAGATTCGTTTATGGTTTTCTCATTTCATTCTTTGTCTCAACTATTTGGGGCACGAAGTAACCTCGTATTTGGCACTGCGACAAGTGGCAGCGCAGTAGAATTTATTTATTTGTGGTGGTTACCCTTACATGAATAAATGATTCTGAATTCGATGTGTCCATATATAAATACTCGTACAGTGTTATTGTTAAAAACTCTGGTGATAGAGGTATTTTTGACGTGAACTCAAAACCTATACATTAGTCATTTTTTAAATTTAATTCGCGCAGTTTGCCTGCTGAAGATCTAAGAAAGACCTGCTTTTACAGTGGGTGTATACACGTTTAATATTTTACCTGTTGGATTATTCTTACAATAAAAGCCAACGAGATGCACTATTTTTCAAATTTATTTTTTATGAGGAGTTTTTTTTTATCAAAAATAAATTTGAGAAATATTGCATCTCGTTGGCTTTTATTATAAGAATATATCACGATGCACGGTCCTCTGAATGTTAAATGTTGGAATATATCTAATTGACTATAATAAACAGAGGCATTTTGCTGTTTCTCTAAGCGAACAAGTGTTGTGCTATTTCCAGACACTTTCTTTTATGGAAAGACTGCCCACAGCCTATTTAATTCGAAGAGCTCATAGCCAGGCTACTACATAGCCGCTAGTATACGCCAGAAACCTTATCTCCAGCAAACTGAAGCTGCAAAACATTTCCATATTGCCCCATACTCTCTGCGTAACATTCTCTCTGACCCGACACACACTCTCCTTGCTGTATTCTGTGTTTCTCGCTTCTAGCATTATTTGTGGGCTATGATTTTCAATTTGCAAATGCTCAAGCGAAAGGGCGTTCTCTCCCTTTCTTCCCATTACTGCAGTTAAAAGACCGAATGTACCAAAATGCAACGCGAATTGCTGCTCGTAATAGCCTAAACGTTGATAAGAACCTCAAGTGACGGTATTTTCAAGCAATAAACATGTTGCAGTGTTGTCATTTATAGTTGTGTGTGTATCTGTAGTGTGTGGTAGGTTGTTTAGAGAGGTGGGTAAAAATGGGAAATTATTTCCCGTAATGTGAGGGGCATTTTAGGATACGGAGGATGTCGTGATACGGTTATCGCAAAGCTATTATTGGACTCACCCTCCCTCCAATTCGAGTGCGTCGACCATTTTACCGGCCCCCTCCACTCCTAACCCACCGCCCCTATAACCAGCAAATAGGGAAATGGTGTTTCCCCATCAGCCATTAAAACGATAGGTCGACTTCAGTACTGTGTATATGCGATTGTTCGATAAGTAGGAAGTTCCCCTCTCCGCACTATGTCCTATGTAGGCAGAATTTCGAACATAACTTTGCCTGTTATGGTGTTAACTATCTCACGATAATATACCATCAGATTCCGTGTTCACTGGTGTTTATAACATCCTAACTAACCAACTAACTAACTCCATGGAAAAAAAAAACTTTCTTCAGAACCTAATATTTTATCACCTCATCAAGATATTCTGCCCTTTTTATTGTACCAGAACGTTTATTACGTTGTTCACATCACACCACCACTTGTCCATATTCTGAGCTAGGTTAGTCGAGTACAATCCACCCCAACCTATTCTTAAAGATCCAAATAATTATTATCCTCCCATCTGCATTCAGGTCTCTTTCTTACAGGTTTCTCCACCAAACGCTGTATGCACTCTCCTCTACTCTTCTAAGTACGTGCTATATGCCCAGCTCATCTCATTATCCTTAACTGGATCACTCGAATAGTATTGGTGAGGAGGTCATGACGTTTCACATTGTGCAATTTTCTCAAGCCCCCTGTTACCTCAAAACTTTGGAGTCAATCTTCCTCAGGTCCTTGTTCTCGAACAAACTCAGTGTGTGTTTTCTCTTAATAGGAGAGACCAAGATTCACACCTATAACGAAGAAGAAACAAAATTTTAGTTCTGCATATTTTAATGTGTATAGTTCTTTTAGTGAGCAAACGGTAACACAAACAATTGTGGGCCTAACTTTGGGAGGCATTCCTTGAATTTAATCAGTTATTAATTTCTTCATGCATGCAATTGTGATTTCTTAGTGTGATTCCAAAATGTTTGAAATCTGCTAGACTGTCCAAGGATTTGATGGCTAGCTTTATATTTTGTGACATTGTTCTGCATGATGTTAACGATATACAAAGATGTGCTTAAGTTTCTGAGGATTTACTTCTAGGCGAACATTCTTGCTGTAAACTACAATTCTTCAACGAAAACATTATTATATTTCTGTTTGTGGTTTATTTTACAACCCTGTCAGTAATGATTCTGGTGTGAGGATTGTTAATGAACGACGAATTCGAAAAATTTGGAGAGAGTTTTGATGGCCAGTACAGGAATATCCTGGCATTTCCTGCAGGAAATGGATAAAACCACGTAAAAAGTAAGGCTAGCCGATAACCCACCCCAACGAAATTAAATCCAGGCATCTACCGACTTCAATCCTAGACCGTTAATGTTGCATCAACCTTTTCGTCTATTACCATGTTAAGTGGGTCCCTTGTCACCACAGTTTGACGCAATTTCTGGGTGCGAATAGAGGTGACGGCTCTTAGATATGACAGGTAGTTGCAGATTTACTGTATTAAATATACAGACAGCTAGCGCGGAATGACTTTCCATTTTGGCTGTTGAATGGGCGGGGAAATGCGCCTGAATACAAGCAGCCAGCATGTAAGGAATATTTGGAGGTTCAGCACAGAGTCTACAGTGGTGGGCTGCTGTGACCAAAACAGACCTCAAGTTTCATAACAGACGCGGAATATCTAGACCAGACGAAACTTTTTAAGAATAACTGCGATCCTTGGATTTATTTGATATTTAATATTTTAATTGTTAGGAAAGCCCGACTATCATATTATTTAAGAGAGTAAAAGTTCGTCCATTACGGCTACCAATTATAACATTACCTGTAAAAATACCATGAATTTTGATGTCAGACAATTTATCTGTGTATTTTTCCTCCCTCCAAGAAGTTGTATAAAATATTTAAAGAATGTATAGGGTCTATCCGACAAAAGTCTGAGGCTGTAATTCGCGAAGTTCGCAGACGATTATTACATTTATATAGTACCTGTAATGGAGTGAATTTTTTTTTGAGCATTGTTTAGTTATAAGATTTTGAAATTACTCCTAAAATCAAACTTTTAACATTTCGATGAATGATGTAAAATTCTTATACTATGGAATTCCACATTTATATCGTAAAGCATACACTGTTGTTGAAATGTTAATTGTCGTGAGGCAACTGAAATGCGAGGTATTTTTTGATGACCAGATACTTTGAAGACTTTGCACCTAGACCGAGGTAAAAACGAACAGTGTGACATACATTCTGCAAGAGTAGTTATTGTTGTATTTGGAAAGGAGAAACTGATGTGACGAAGTTGGGCAGAAAAACACAACAATTATATTTTTACAAATTCAGGGTACAGGGGATCATGATCACTCGCAGAGGTTATGGGATAGGACGGCCTAGTGCGTTATTTTCTTCGGAGGAACGGAAGGAACCTCACAGCCACGAGGACCGACGCCATGCTAATAGTCTATACATTCGTATCGTGCCTGCAAGGTAGGAGGGTTAACTTTTCAACTGACCAAGGTCTACTGCAGTTCTGGTCAGTGATGTGGTCTGGACCTAGGAACTTGTCAGACTAGAGCTGTAGGCAAACTTGCTCCTTCTCTGACTAGTGTAATTATTTTTGTAATATATTTTTTGTTTTGGAATTAACGTACACACAGTTGCTGCTCTCTCTCTCTCTCTCTCTCTCCCCCCCCCTCTCACTGAACAACATTCCCTAAGCCAGTAAGAAAGGTAGCTCTAGGTTCTGACCTGTCGCAGTCCTTACAACTGTCGTTATTTCATATACGAGACGAGTGGCACGCTACGGATCAGGTCCCCGGACACCCAAATCAACAGCCTGATTCTTCGATTATAGTGGCGCAAGAGCTGATACTCCAGAGTTAGCCCAGAGACTTGGAGGGCTGGAGCCTTGCGTCAAAATAACACCCTTTAAATTTCGACCAGAAACTTTGAAAAGGCCCAGATCTAGCTGTCGTCTCCAGAGATATTCCTCATTTGATTCTGTCTTATTCCTCGAGGTCTTTGAGCGATATTATGAAATTACAATTGCACTGAAGGTAAAAAGGTAAAGCAGTCCCATTACAGACCTGGAGTGGCCCAAAGGTTTCAAGGAAGTTAATGTTCCCAGATTTCGTGACAACGGCACAGGATGGTGGTAGGTTGTCAGCCTTACGCACCGGCCGCCTTTATCCCCAGGAAATACACCTGGTACTCATTTCTGTTAGAGGCTGAGTCAACCCCAGGGCCATAGTGCGATCGGAGGGATTTTATGTAAATGAAAAATCCACTGACACCAGCTGGGATCGAACCAGCGACCTTCCGATTTGTAACACAGCACCTAAACCACTGTGCTACCGCGGTTCCCAATCTTAAAGGTACCTATGTAAAATAAACGGTTTTGCCAACACGTGACTTTTCATCCCCTCGACTGCAGCATCGAAAGGTGGATAGTTGTCGATAATTATTGCGATCTGGCTGACACATCCGTAACTGTCTTGCTGCGTGGAGGCCCAATAGCGACAGAATTTCATCTCTTACTTTCCAGTATAGGTCTGCATACGCAGGTATTCCAAATTATGAAATTTAAAGCTCACAGTGATTGAGGTAGGCGTAATTTGATGCAAAAATAATAAATCTGTAGCTGCAAATTTATAGAATGACTTCTGATATTATTTGCTGCGGTTGTGTGGAATGTGCTTACGTGTAACGTAACAGATGATTAGCAACATTTTGGAGGAACATGAACTTAAAACGTGGATATTCTGCGTAAACGTTTTTAGTTGTCCTCTGAATACGTGGCAGCACGTCTCGGGAGACCGCAGACTAAAAATTTCCTTAGTAGATATTCCATCATCATTAATCGCTATAATGACCAAGAACCATCAAATTTTTCTTCCGCCACCTTAATTCTGCTATGTATTTCACATGTTTTAGATGACATTCTGAAAACAGAATTGCAACTCTGTGCTTCTCCAACAGCGAAAGAGCTGCAGAGTAGTAAATTTGATGATTAAATACAAAAGGCAAGGCGTAACCCGTCTTTTCCCGGAAGGTAATCACAAAAACGTTCGTAATGACTGATTTCGGAAATTGGTTTGGATGTCAACCAATTGTCAGTCAGTTTGGGGAGTCGGGTTTGCTCAGTCGGTGTAGTAACTATGCAGAGGGTTAAAAAACCAAGGAATTGGAGTCTTTTCCCTCTTAGGATAAGAGGGTCTTTTCTCTAAAGTGTCGAGACGGGCTATGATGCTCGTATTTCTCGTACTTAGTGTGCACTGTGGGAAGCGACAGGGGCATCAAGCTGAGCCCTTTCACACCTAGACTAAGAATACGCGGAGCTGTGCCTCCTCCACTCCCTCATGTGGTTTCTCGTGGTGACCGTTATCTAACGACAGGAACAGTTTAACCGTAACCTTCTGCGAGAAGATTGGACAAGTTGTGGGATCTGTAGTTCAAATAATATAGAGTTGAACTTGGTGAGGTGAGGTGATTGTATTGCTGTAGTTGTGTGAGACATCACAGTATAACAGTATAAAGACAATATTTTGGAATTTGTGAAAATGCAGATCGTTGGATTTTACGTTACGACAATGTGTGATGTGTTAGGTGGTTAACAGTGTTTCGGAGGAACCTGCTGACTCCTTCTAGAGAGCAATGGATGAGATCAACAGGTTTATCTGAAACTTGGTCATGACTCAGAAAATGATATTGTGCAAGAATTTATATTCCAACGTAAATGAAAATTCGTCTTTGTGATTAATTAATCAGCTTGTTGTTAAAGTACAAGGAGGAGTGGAAGTATAGCTCGATGAATTCGTAACTTGGACGCTAGATGTATGTAAATTGTCACCTTCAGGCCTCAGCCGTTTTCACCCCCAGTATAGGACGCCCACTGCATAGGACGCTATATCTAGTCAAAATGTTCTTCAGATGCACACGTTCTCAGGATTATTATATCGGGCATCTTTATTCTCTATTTTCCCTTTCTACAGCTGCAAATTTATTACTGTAAATCAATAATTATTCCGCTTAGAATAAAATAAATTTATATTTTATTAGAAACGCATTGTATAAAAATATATTAAATAAACGCCTGTTATTTTTTTGTGGTGCAACAGACCAACTCGGCCCTAAGCCGTCTTATGGTTGAGGTTTCCAGATCTCACACACTCACACCACACACACTCACACTCACACCCACACACACACACACACACACACTCACACCCACACACACACACTCACACTCACACTCACACACACACACTCACCCCCCCC
>Ga0123352_10013507_pt1 | contig 12955 bp, 9 predicted proteins | sample TergutLab28metaG_FD_89700 | JGI IMG/M metagenome (GOLD analysis project Ga0123352, IMG submission 89700) | Labiotermes labralis P1 segment gut microbial communities from Petit-Saut dam, French Guiana - Lab288 P1 | ecosystem: Host-associated > Arthropoda: Insects > Digestive system > Gut ... | reverse complement strand
GACGAACAGCTTCTCTTACAGACATGCATGTGTTGGTTCACACAAGTTTTCAACATATTTCAATTTAACTATAAACTCTGTGTGGTTGGTGCCATCAATACAACCACGGATTTATTTGCATAGGGCAAACGTAACAATTGTTTAAAAAAGGGAACAAATAATTCTGAAGAACAGTGTTATAAACAAGTGCGTGATACATATTGTGAACATTAGAAGTGACGTCACAAATAGTAAGCATTATATGACAACACTTCAAATTTCACAAAGGGTGATATATAATGATTGAGTTCCAATTAACAGTGTGTTTAGTGTTTTCAGTGGTTAATTAGTTATTTACCAACAATAAACAGATCCTTTTTTTTATCCTGAAATTTATATGAACATACTTGTTCAACCCTCTATGTTCCCGAACCACGGCGCGACAGATGGTTTTGGTCATGTGAGAAAGAAAATTCACTTGATCGCGTTTCAATTTCAGAATAATTTCTGGGTAGAGCTTTTCTGAAACTAGCACAAAAGCATTGAAAATGGTAATAAAAGAAAAATTACACATCCTTAAAGTAATTTTAATTTTAATCTAATATTTAAATAACAAATTTGTTACACTGGAATAACAATTTCTCTTTTAATTTCACAATAAATTTTCGAAAATCCCACCGTCAACATAAAAGCGCTGTGCTAAGATCGCCTGTTGTTCGTCTGAGTTTGTCTTCACTTTTTTAATATGATCAGCAGCATCCAAACTCAAGGGAGCAATTCGTCTCCTGCATACAGTCATCTTTTGTGAACGTCGTCCTTTATCCAAACCCACAGAGTTAGGTATGGGAATTCAAACTGCTCTATCTCGGTAACAATTCAGAATTAGACACAAAGTCATATGAACTTTCTTCTCACCATGACCTATAATATCAACTCCAAAAATAACGACCTTTCCTCCTGAATCAGCTTAATTCTCTGTCGCTGTATCAAGGAACTGACGGATGTATCAGAAAGGCTTTACTGGCAAATGAAACAATTATGTAGCAGCGTTTAATTTCAGAAGATGACGTAATTCGTAAGAAAACTTTAGGTATGAAAAAGGTAAATCAATGATATGAATATATAATGTACCAGTGAAACACAATAAAATTTTTTGTGTTTATTATTGTATTAGGGCAATATGTTTCGATTCTTATGGAATCATCTTCAGGCAATTCTAAAATACAGATCCTTACTTAGGAATATTTAAAATGCGCTGTGCGATCCCAAACGCTTATATTCTTGATATGTAACTATGTTTAAAATACATGTACATATTTTTGTTTGTTTATGTTTTTTAATGTTTTGAACGTTTTAGCGCTTATATACACATTTTGCAATTAGAAACAACATATATATATATATATATAAAAAAATAACCAATGTTGTCTATAACAACACATCTCAAATACATACGTGTAACCTCTTTCATATGTACCGGTTAAAGTTTTAGAAATAAGTAACCTGATTGTACAATAAGAACATAACGACACATGCATTTTATACATAGTTATATCATGAATGTAAGCGTTTGGGATCCCACAGCGCATTTTAAATATTGCTAAGTAAGGATCTGTACCTTAGAAGGGCCTGAGGATGATTCTATAAGAATCGAAACATGTTGCCCTAACACAATAATAAACGTAATAAAGTTTTGTTGTGTTTGACTGATACATCATTGTATATTTATACACGTGTTAAACACTTCAGGGTGGCAAACATTAAAAAAAGTAAAGCAGTGAGTAAATTCAGTAAGACCTGGAGAAATTAATTGTGTGTTATAAGAATTTAGGTTGGTAGTACTGACAATATCGATAGAAATAAATATACTACGAGGTGAAACGAAACAATTAGTAACACACAACAAGCTGGTGCTTTACTAACAGATATTGGAGCCAGTGTGAAGCTATGGCATACAGCTATGGGGATGCACAAAACCGAGAACTATTGCCATCATACAGAGATCTCAAAACAAAGTTCTCAGGGACATAGTCAACGCACCTTGAGACGTCCGAAAAGCTGATTTCCGTAGAGACCTCAAAATGGAAATAGTTACGGCAGAAATTCGGCAGTTCGCTGGGAAGCAAGAGGAGAGGCTCCTGCTTCACCACAATGTCGAGGGGATCCAGCTGCTCGACAACAGTGAGATAAAACGGAGGCTTAAAAGCAAAAAACCATTTGAGTTGGTATTATGACCATAAAACCCGGAACGTGAGACAGTGTAACACGAGGTAATAATTCTATGAAGATAAAGCAGCCATAACACAACTATATTATTAAGTGTATGTAACTTATCAACTACATGTTTCGGCCAATGCTGCTGTGGCCATCTTCAGGTTGGATACAATTTATCAGAGAAGCTAGTAGATATGATATGACACAGAACAATTTTTAGTATTAGTGTAGGTAAGGGGACGAGATAACGTTTACACAAATCCACTTACCAACACTAATACTAATAATTGTTTTGTGCTATATCATATCTATATAGGTTCTCTGATAAATTGTATCCAACCTGATGATGGCAACAGCAACATTGGCCGAAACATGTAGTTGATAAGTTATATAAGGTAAAGTGATCCCGTTACAGGCCCGGTGTGTCCCAGAGGGTGGGTAGAGGTATAGCTCTACTCTTACATGACCGCAGCACTAGAACGGGGTGAGTGGTCAGCAGCACGCCCCGGCCGCACTTTACCCCCGGGAAAGACCCGGTACCCATTTTACGGGAGGCTGGGTGGACCCCAGGGCCGGTCTGGACGGGCGGAAAATTTCGTCCTTGCCGGGATTCGATCTCGGACCGTCCGATAAGTCATATACACCTGGTAATATAGTTGTGTTATGACTGCTATATCCTTATGGAATTATTACCTTAGGTTCTACTAAACACAAAGGGGATGACGCTCTTTGAAAGAGTGTAACACAACCACACAACTGCCAATAGTGCTTGGTAAACTAACTCACGTTGCTAGTGCTGTTACTACCGTCAACACTGGCCTGATAAGCTTAAGCACACAAACTGGATAGGCTGAACCGCTGGGCGTCACCTGCAGCAAGTCGACTTAGCCACTTTGGACAGAATAAAATAATTTGTTATTCTCTTGACTAGATGTTATTGTGGAAATAAAAAGAAAAGTATCTGAAGGGAAATATGAACGATATAGAAGAACTCCCAAGAAAGTCTGCCCACATATTTTATTTCAGGTCCTAGTGCCTCGAAGGAGCTTTGAAGTAATGGTCTTGGACAGCTCAAGAACTGGCTCTGAGGGCTGAAATCATTCTTGGTATGGACAGAGTCAAGCATTCGTCTCTGACTCTCTTGTTACTGGCAAATGTCCGATTGCAAGATCATTGTTGAGGACGTCATTTCATAGCGGAGAGTTCGGTTCGATCCTAGGCCACTTTATGTGACATATTTGGTGGACAAAGTAGCACTGCGACAGACACGCCTCCGAACCTTCCAGTTTTTGCTGTCAGAACGGTAACACCATTGCTCCTTACTCTTCCTCACCGAATGTTTGTAAGTAAAAAAAGAATTAGTTTTCGTGGTGTTGGGCAAAAGTGCAAAATTTTAAATTGAACAGGTCATAATCAGAGAGGATAACGTCGTGTCCTTTTTCAGTACAATTTCACATTATTCTACCGAAATTTTGAAAAGAAACTAAGAAAGTTCTAGCTCACTATAATCTGCAAAATGCTTGAGATTAAAAATGGGTGCCTCTAGAACACGAGTTTAGACGTACCGCCATAACAGACTGTTAGGTTTCGTAGTCATCGTCATATTATTATTATTATTATTATTATTATTATTATTACTATCTTCATAACCATCATCATCATGTATTGTTTGGACAGGGAACAGACAGAAACAAATAGTCGCTTATAGAATTCTTCGGTGAAGAAATAAATAAATAAGAAGAGAGAGAAAGAAAAGAAGCATAAATAGATGCACGGGTGGAAGGATGGATAGATAGAGGAGTGAACGAATAAATATTTGACTAGATAAATGGATAAATAATAAATAATTAATTCATTAAAACACACTGCAAGTACGGAATAAATACCGGTGTTGTGCAAACTGAAGACAAATGTTATCAGATAAAGATAAGTACAATAAAAATACAACTTGTTGTAGAGCACCAGTTTATGGGTACAGGATAAACGGAAGTACCAACATATGAAAACTGGAAGATATGTTGGCAAAGTTTTAATACAAGTGGTGAAAAATTAAGAAATGTAATAGTGAAAAAGACTAGAATCATATCTTAATATCTTCAGAGGGGAAAGGAGACATCTTAAAGTATTTGATGTTCGTTTGACTGTGCATCCTTAATATGAAATGATTTGTGAAGCCAAATTGATGCAACAATTATGATTTATTGATAAACCGTTAGCTCAACATGTTTCGGGTACCATTGTGCCCATCTTCAGAAGCGCTTAAATTGCTGGCTGGAGTCTTGGGAAGCCTGGAGGCAGGTCGCGTGCACAGTGTAGAGGCTGTTATTCGTCTGGAATAGCAGCCTGTACACTGTGCACACAACCTGTCTTCCGGCTTCCCAAGACTCCAGCCAGCACATTAGGTGCTGAAAACCATACGCAATAACATACGGCCTTGCGCTTCTGAAGACGAGCATAATGGTGCCTGAAACATGTTGAGCTAACGGTTGATTAATAAATCATAATTGTTGCATCAAGTTGGTCTCACAAATCATTTTATATTAAAGTATGTGATAGGAGATGTTAGGATTATATGCGGGATGGAAACTATGTGAAATGGAAATTAGGAACAAAGGATATAATAAGGAAATGGGCAATAATTTAAACAAATAGCCGGCTGTAAAATTTGGAAGCGATAAGAGGGGTATTTTCAATAGTACAAAATCGCGAGGTCAAAAAAGTGATAGTGTCAAGAACTAAATGGGTACAGGTATTTAGTGAATAACACAATAATTTTATCTAATGATGTTTATTAGAGGATGATAACAACTACATGTTTCGGCCTATTCCGGCCATCATCAGGTTTTCATCCGAAAGAGTATTAGTGCTTTATAAGGTTTACGCTGTTATGTCACGATGGTGAGATCTCATCATATGTGGTATTTATTACTATTACTGTTAAGAGACGTGGCTGTGGGGGGGTCCTGTGATGTGGGTATGCGCTAGCTTGGGGTGCAAAGCTCGCGTAGGTGTCTATCGTTGCAGCTGTCCTATGTGGGTTTCCGGCTTATTGTCTGTCCTTCCTCGATGTCTAACGCTGATGAGACATCAAGGAAGGTCAGACAGTAATAAATACCACAGATGATAAGATCTCTCCGTCGTTACATAACTGCATAAATTTATAAACACTAATATTCTTTCAGATGAAAACCTGATGATGGCCGGAATAGGCCGAAACATGTAGTTGTTATCATCTTCTAATAAACATGATTAGAAATATTTGTTGTGTTATTGACAAAATACCTGCACCTATTTATTTATACACACAACGAGGATGGCACATTTCAGATTCTCAAGAACTGTTTAACAGCATTTCGTGCCCTTGCAAATATTTTTGTTTCTAGAAGGGACGTTATTTCATGGGTGCACACATATTCCGAAAACGTGAGGACTAACTCAAAATCCTATGCTTCAGAAGAGTGTAATGCATCAAGATTCATATTGAGGAGCCAAAAATACAGGGTTATTCAAAATCATTGTCGGAGTTGTAACAAGTTGTCATACACAATACACTTGAGACAGGAGTATGTAGTTGCACCGATGGATCTAGAGGTTTATGTCCCTCCTCTTCGGCAAGTATCCCGGAACTGAGGGTAAGAATCAGAACCACCATTCAAACCATCACCGCTGACACGCTACAAACAGTTTTGAACGAACTCGATTATCGTGTTGATGTTTGTAGAATCACAAAGGGTGCACATATAGAGCACCTGTAAGGTTTGTAACAAAAACTCGGAGTGTTGTTCTATTAAATAAAAAAAATACATATACTCCTATTTCAAGTGTATTGTGTATGACAAGTTTCTAAAACCCCGACAATCATTTTGAATAACCCTGTATTATGAAACACCGTTAACATTACCTGGTGTTCGTGCAACACTGTCCTGTTTTCTTTGACGACTTCCTTCTTGATTTTATGCAGTTCATTGTTACTGTAAGCTTTGTATTTCAAATTTGTCGTTTTAAATTACTTTACTTCAATCACTGCTTCTTGTTATAGGCTCTTTGGTGTTCGCACGCACCGTAATATTCACAGGGGCGGACTGATTAGTTTTGCCTCCACTTAAATAGAAAATGAACGGGAAAAGATATTTTAATGAAATAAAAAAAGAAATATGCCTACATCAGTTATTTTTAAAGCTGCATAATTATTTTTCCACAAAATCCGCACGCACTTCAATACACTTCCGCCAACGCTGCACTAGTTTTTGAAGTCCGTCCTTAAAAAAAGTAGTGTTTTGTTTTTGAAACCATTTCCTCACTGCAGATTTCACGTTACCCAGCGTCTTACTGTACTCACATCAGCACACTTCACCTCACCCAGCCCCTTACTATCCTCACATCAACACACTTCACCTCACCCAGAGTCTTACTGTACTCACATCAACACACTTCACCTCACCCAGCGCCTTACTGTCCTCACATCAACACACTTTACCTCACCCAGCGTCTTACTGTACTCACATCAACACACTTCACCTCACCCAGCGCCTTACTGTACTCACATCAACACACTGACCACCATACGCGGCTTGCATTCGTCTGTGAATTTCAATTGGAGGAACTATCTCCACGGTTAAAAATTCAATAACAGCACGCTGTTTGAACCGAACATCTGAAAACTCTTCCATTTCGATGTGCAATGGGTGGGGAATGTGAGCATCTGCGTGTTCAAGGTGAAGTATGATGGAAGAGAGATACCATGCGACTACACAGAACCGGTTTTATCCAGATATGTCTAATGTAAATAAAAATATTGCAGTGGAGGCAAAACTTATCAACCCGTCTAGGTACACTGGGACGCAAGAAGGCCATTAATAACAGCTGCGAGTCTAAAGCGACTGGTAGTGAATGTTAGGAAGCCTCTGAATTATCGCAATAATTCATTACGCCATATGCATTTCACACAAGGTACGAACATGTTGGCTCAACCGGTAATGTGGACGACTACTTTCTGTTTAAATACCCAGCACGACTTAGAAACGTTACAATAATATTTCCCAGTCTTTCCGTTATCTAACTCAACACAAGCAGGCAGATGACAGGGTTTAACCTTAAATTAGGCCTCGACTCTTTCCTTTCACACCTCTTCAGATTCATTTCTCCGTATTATCAAAATATATGAGTTATAGATAAGTCGTAAAGTAAAAAAGCCCAACACAATCAAACCACATAAAATTACTTTAAATAATATAATGTGTAAAACATGAAGCAATCCTATTACAGGCCTGGACAGGCCCTGAGAGATCCAGGAGTTTGAGGCTCCCAGATTTCAAGACAATCGGCACGTGAAGGTGGTAAGGTTGTCAGTCTTACGAATCAGCCACCTTTACCCCCAGGAAATATTCCTGGTACTCGTTTCGGTTACAGGCTGAGTCAACTCCCAGGGTCATAGTTGGGCCGGAGGGATTATGTCAATCAAAATTTCCAATGACACCATCTGGAATCGAACCCACGACCATCCTACTTGTAGAACAGTGTCTTAACCAACTGCACCACCGCGTGCCGTGGCATAATGTGAAGCACGGCAATATTCTAGGATAATAGTACTCTTCATGTGCTCCTCTATCCTTTTCTAGGTGGTCCGTGGGGGTTCAGTATAACAAAATAATATTCCTAATTGTACCTGTGAGAATAAACACGCATGTAGAAAGAGTAAAATATTTAATCAAAAGAGATTCACTTATATATTTGAAACTTTAAAGCTCTTCTCGATATACAACGTTGGATGCTATCGATCTATCGTTTTCTTTACGCTGTCGACGCCCTTCAATATTAGCAACAGAATCGTCGTCAGACGAACAGGACAGGAAAAATGCCACATAGAAATGACCACGGGGGATAAGAACAGAACATTGAAACGGACAACACTGCCACCACAAAAGGCCAGGGGAAGCTAACATTTTCGTGTACTTCTCTTGGTCTCCAATGGAGGCAGCACTGTCAATTGTTAAAGTCGTCTTTTTTTTATTAAAACAGTTTTAGAGAAAGTATTATTAAATACAGATGAATTTGCCATCAATGCCGAACCGTAAGCTTTCTCTTAATTTCTACCTTGAAATTATCCTTTGGGTATTTCAGTAAATTATGACGTCCCAACCGTCACTCTAAAAATACAGGGCGTTTCATAATGTACTCCAGGATTACAAAAATTTATTATAGGAAAACCGTATTACACGTATTTACGAAACCTGTACAGATAGAAGGAACAGCCCGAAATTTTTTTCCCAGTAAGTTTTTTTCATCATAGTTCACATTTTTGCCGCTAGGCGATGCGAGTGTACGTAGTGAGAAAATGGCCGCTCCGGGGGAGAAGTCGTTTTGTGTGTTGGAATATCACACGAGTAAGTCTGTGGTTACTGTGAAACGTGCATTTCGTGCAAAGTATTCGTCCCAAAATTGCCACGTGGCCTCGCTGACCTAAAGGCACGGATCATTGCAGCAGTGAAGATTATCGATGCAACCATGTTGATGCGTGTGTGGCAGGAACTTGAATATCGTATCGATGTGTGCCGTGTCACCATTGGTGCACACATCAAACATTTCTCGTTGTCAAAAAAAAAAACCTTTTCAGTTTTCCTGTGGTTGTGAACAATTCCATTAAGGTAGGTCCTTTGGTTTTCTTGTGATAAATGTTTGTAATCATGAAGAATATTACGAAACGCCCTGTATAAGTGAAGTTTTAAAAACCCCTTTTGTTTGTGTTACCAAATTACTCGTATCTAAGTTGTCCGCGGCAGATTCAATGTTTCACACCGCTAGTCTTCAGTCACATAGACACACAGCTTCTGAGGCGATACATTTTCGGGACACTCACTATTATATCTAACTTCCCATTTCTAAAATAGTAATTTTTTTCTAAAAATCAATTTTTATTCACCTAAAACATCCTATCTAGTAAGACATACTCTGTTAAATCACCTCAGTTTCTTGTACCTTCAATAAAAGGTTATTCGAAATGATGGCCGGGGTTTTAACAACGTGCCACCACATTCTCCATATGCAATCCCATGTGATTTCTTTCTATGGGGTTACGTCAAGGATCAAGTTTATGTTCCGCCTCTTCCCGAAAGTATCCCTGAAGAGAAGGTACGAATTAGAACCGCCATTGAAATCATCACCGCAGACATTCTACAAACACTTTGGAACGAACTCGATTATGGTGTTAATGTTTGTAGAATCACAAAGGGTGCACATATAGAGCACCTGTAAGGTATGTAACAAAACCTTGGAGTGTTGTTCTATTAAATATCAAAACACATATACTGCTATCTCAAGGATATTGTGTATGACAAGTTGTTAAAACCCCGACAATCATTTCGAATAACCCTCTATTTAGAGTGGCGATCCTGTACGGTTCACTGAGCAGTTTGTTATGTATTATTCGATATGATCCAATAATATCGGACCCACTTCCTCTCTCGTAACTTGTTGAATTAAGAGGCTACAAAGTCCCCTTATTTCAGAGCCTGTCTTGTCTTCAGTACCTGATTACATTCCAAAATGCATGCAATAATTTTAAGCTACTCACAAGGGACAAGTGCAAGAGGATGTCTCCTTGTCTTCCAACCTTCAGACGCATTCACTTGTCTGGGCGTGTTGCAAAAGACACACATTATGTTTGAGATGATATGAAAGGACGACCTGCAGCTGCCTAAAAACGGATAGAGAAAAAACTTTAATATCAGAGCCGTTTGTAGTCAAAGCAACAAAGGAGTAATAAATGTGCACGAAAAGTTTCATAATATGGCTCTCATAGTCGGATAAAAGAATAGACATGTGCTCTGACCAGCCAGTAAGGTTACAATATTTCCTAAGTAACTGATATGTCTGTATCCTTGCAGTGACTCTAACGTGAATTAATGAGAAATGGGAGACTTTTACGCTTAATTAAGAAATATTTCGCCACAAAAGAATGCGAAAATATATGTTGGGACAAATCTTGAAAAGAGATCCTGCGTGAGACACATGAAATGTACGTAAAGGTAGCTTTCACCCTATAACAGTTCAGGAAGGCCCAGTAGAGGAATAGAGGTATATCTCTACTCTTTCTTTAACCTCAGCGCTAGATGTGGATGTGGGGTCAAAGCCACGCCCCGGCCGCTTTACCCCCGGGAAAGATCAGGTAACCTTTATATAAGAGACTGGGTGGGTCCCACGTCTGGACAGGTGCGGAAAATCTCGCCCCAACCGGGATTCGATCCTCGGACCGTCCAGTCCGTAGCGATTCGCTATACCGACTGAGATATCCGGGACAAAAAGTTGTGAAAAAAAGAGACCATAAAAATTTATATACCCATCAAAAAAGCTCAAAACGGTGTATACCAGCATCGGGATCTTATGATTTTGGAGACAAAATGTGTGTTTGTACATGGACATTTGCTTTAATCACCTGAAAACTAGTTTGTGTAGTGTACATATTTTGGACACACTGTGTCCTTTGTGCCATATTTTATCTATCCTTAGGTTACTTAATGTCACTCTGTTGTATCCCAAATTGATGATGGGTTGGGATTGTAGAACGTCGACTGAGAAGGAAGTCGTTGAGTACATCGAAATAATTAAGAATTAAAATTCAAGTTCCCAGCAACTCGAGGTGATGTGTGGATATTGCTGACTTATTAATTGAAGATGTGACGGCTACAGTTGTTCTAAACAAATACTTGAAGTACAATGTTAAATGATAGAGAAATGTCGATTCCAGTAGCGAGCGACAGAGTTCCTGGCGGCAAGTGGTGTAGATTTAAATCCCCCGAATATGCCTTGACCGGCCTTCTTATAGGACCAATTCAGGGCGTCGGTTTTCACGTGATAGTTCATTGAACTGGGGGCCTCTGGAGAATTCTGTGCATTAAAATCATGGAGCAATCACGTGCAGCTCACTGAGGACGACAATTGCGTCAGCCAGTTCGAGTTTTGGGTGACAGTTATTGCCTTTGATGCTTTATAACAATGTTGTTTGACACTGGTGAACCCAGTTTCCTGTTATTTCGACATTTCTCTATAGAACAAATATTTTCTTATAATCTTAACTTACCGTATTACTGTTATTAAGTATGATTTTACACCTTAAAATGAAATGCCGTCTTACCTATCAGTTGTATGACGGTAGTATACGACAACTCTACCAAATCTTGTGGGCTAGCCTGTGTCGCGCCCCAGGCAATTATGCACGCGTATTGAAAAATTCTGCTAAAAAAATATTGTATCGGACTGAATTTATACAAGACGCCTAAAATTTCTGGAGTGTCTGAGTAAAGTAACGCAAAATTTCAGGCAGTGAAGCCGATGTCAAGTTCAGTAATCCTAACTTATAACCTGATTATAAACAGCTTACTTAATGACTTTAAAAAATGGTTGTTGTAGAAGACAGTATCACTCATACTATTGTATTCGTTAGTAGATCATTTGAACACATAGACATAATTTTCAGTTACAAAACTGTTATACCATCAGATATTCGTGAGTCTTAATAAATAACACTTATAGGTGGTCAGACACACACACACTCTATTAATAAACACACTGTTGTATTTCTTTAGGGAAGCAAACACGTTGTGTTTATGTACATTGGACTGTACATCATTGTGATAGTTGAAGAATAAGAGACCAACTTGATGTCACTAGTTATTAAGTTTTATTTCACTTCTTCTATGCTCAACATGTTTCGGACATTAATACATCCATCGTCAGGAGCCTGCGACTTTTCTACATGGATACCATCCCAACCCAGCCACACCGAAACTCCAACACACATCGAAACAAGAACTCACGACCAATGTGGTGATACAATAGAAAAGTCGCAGGCTTCTGATGACGGATGTGTTAATGTCCGAAACATGTTGAGCATAGAAGAAGTGAAATAAAACTTAATAACTAGTGACATCAAGTTGGTCTCTTATTCTTAAACGTTGTGTTTATTTTTAGGAAACACATTTGTTCATATGATAAACTAGTTATCAGTTACCGTGCAAAAACAATGTTTTTGGTTATTCTTCTTTAAATGACGACATATTTCGGTCCTTCTGACCATTATCTGTCCATCTTACAGAAACTTAAGAAGGTACATGTAAAATCAGTCCCGTTACATGCATGGAGTGACCCAGAAGGTTCCAGAAAGTTAAGTTTCCCAGATTACATGACAACGGCACATGATGATGGCAAGGTTTTCAGCCTTACGCACCGGCCACCTTTACCCCCAGGAAATGTTCCTGGTACTAATTTCTGTTAGGGGCTGAGTCGACTCCAGGGCCATTATGTCAATAAAAAATTCCAATGACCAGCTGGAATCAAACCAGCGACCTTCCGATTTATAGCGCAGCATCCTAACCACTGTGCTATCGCGGTCCCCCAAGGTACATGTAGTGCAATCCTTTAAATTTTCCCAAACATTTAAATTGGTTATAATTAATTTCTATAGAAATGTTGTATCTTCCCTTGTTTATTTCCTTTATCGCCTCTAAATTGTGTTGTATGCTGCGCGGACCCTGTGGGGAAAGTATCTTGGATATTGTTCCCAGGAAGGACGGAGCTCGGAACTCAGGTTAAGACGGGGAGTCGGGCAGGCCGCACATACTCTCAATAATCCCTATGTAGAGTGTATTGGAGTTTTATTGTGAGTAATTAGGGAATAATTGCAGTTACAACTGAACTCTATTGGTGACAAATCTCGCCAGCGGGGCTATTCGTTACCGTTAACACTCACTGATCGTCCAGCTACATT
>Ga0123352_10013505_pt1 | contig 12956 bp, 5 predicted proteins | sample TergutLab28metaG_FD_89700 | JGI IMG/M metagenome (GOLD analysis project Ga0123352, IMG submission 89700) | Labiotermes labralis P1 segment gut microbial communities from Petit-Saut dam, French Guiana - Lab288 P1 | ecosystem: Host-associated > Arthropoda: Insects > Digestive system > Gut ... | reverse complement strand
TCACACACTCCATACAGACCTCAACATCCCCTATGTTAGTGAGGTCATCAATGAAAGAATTGACAAACACCTCAACAAACTAGTATCCCATCCCAACCCACTAGTGACAACACTAACACAACCGAAGAGAAATAAAAGGCTAAAAAGACGTTGGACTTCCGACCTTCATGACTGAGGTGTCATCGCTGGATGGGTACCCTACCATGTTAACACAATAAGATAGCATATTAGATTATAGATTGTTTATACCCCTACAATCTGATGGTTAATAAATAAATAATAATAAAAAAAACCTTCTTGATGCTAGTTCTCCCACTCCACAGTTGGGCGGTCTCCATTCCAAATCACGGCCCTATGAGAGGCCATTCTGACAGGATTCTTGTTCTCCCCGAGCCCTTCAGGGCAAATGGCAATAGAGTACCTCCAAGTTAAGCCACGACCACTTCCTTCTGTAACCCTTTCCATCAATAATTTAATCATTACACTACAATGTACAATATGCTGATACACCTAGCCTGAGCGACTGAGAGCATCGTCACGTGAGGAATGGATTAAGTATAAATACTCGATTCCGAAATTTCGATTCAGAGTGCGAGGCTTGTTTAACTCGTGATTTAAACATACTTGAACTGGTTTACTTCAAGACATATTAAATAGAATTTATCTTTACTTTCAAACTATCATAGGGTTTCGCGGTAGACGAGGAAATGTTAGGTTGAAGAAATCCTAAAAGATGCAACTGTATGCAGATATTTATTTACTGCTAAATTACTCTACACGTTTCGGGCGTCCATCGCACACATCATCAGGAGTACATGAAACTACAGTTGCAGGCTCTGGTACAGATCATACTATCTGGGAAGCTAGCTTCTTTAAAAGTAACCAAATAAGGACTGGTTCGCGACAGTCGGTGTGAATACTGCACACTGACTGTCGCAAACCAGTCCTTATTTGTTCACTTTTAAAGAAGCTTACTTCCCAGATAGCATGATCTGTACCAAAGGCTACAACTGCAGTTTTATGTACTCCTGCTGATGGGTGCGATGGACGCCCGAACCGTGTAGAGTAATTTAGCTCTAAATAAATATCTGCACACAGTTGCATCTTGTTGGATTTCTTCAACCTAGAACTACTATGCATGGAATGACAAACATAAAATGAGGAAATGTTAATTTATGCCCACGACTTTACTTCGACGATTTTCATGGAATTATTACACGCTTAGTAGCATTACGTATTTATCTCCACACGCCTTATTTCACCGAGACCTCAAAATAACGTTATATATGTGAATATAAGTACATTTAGTCCCCTAAGTAAGGTATGGATTTCACTGCCCCGAATCCCTCTGGCTTTACCTACTGTGTTCCCCACGTTCCGCCTTTAACAGTCATTGTCACTCTGCTAGTCAATGAATTACCCGCCTTCAGTGACATCCGTCGATTCACTTACCGTGTGCAGAACAGCCTGGCACTGGGCCCGTCCCAACCAACACAATGCAGTCCAAAATGTCACACACTACTAACGTATCAACATAAAGCTGCATAATACGTTTGGTGCAACTGATTATCATATGGATTGATTCAGCGAATTGATTGAGTGAGAGTGAGTGAGTGAGTGAGCGAGTGAGTGAATGATAACCGCCTTACCATGGTTATGCGGTTGCCAGCTTTCGAATACAGCTTGCACTCAACAACAGAGTCGTCGCAACTGGGGTTTCCACGAATACTATGTTGCCATGGTTAGGATACTCGTATTACGCCACAGGTGAGCAGTCAGACAGAGGAACGGATGGACGTATGTAGCATCCACAAAAGGTGTTCTTTTTTCTTCTTAAAGAAAGCCTGGAATTAACAGCTGTCTCCAAGAAACCACTCACCCATGTATTTTCAAAATATTCGTTACTTACACGACATTTACCGCCAACCCTGTTCTGTATAAGTTGCAGACTGTCTAAACGGTCCATACACCTATCGCTGTCCTTTAGTTACAGGCTGTCCACATGATACAGTCACCCTTGACCCGTGCTAAACGGTACGTACAATTAGTGCCGTACTCCGTGTTTCGGACTGTCTACACCGCACAAAAAGCTATGTTGTCCTGTATCAGTTTCACAATATCCGTGTGGCACAAAAGCTAATGCTGCCCTTTATATGTTTCAGACTGTCTACACGGCACATACACTGTAGAAGCTCCACACCCTTTACATGAAACCTGCAATTGCCCTTGTACTGTACGAGTTTCTGAAGGTCTACACGGTACGTAAGTTACCACTGCCTTAAACATGTTCCAGGCTGTCTACACTTACACGGACCATTCCTTTGTTCAAATCTGCCTCTAATTATAAAGAAGCTTGAAAATCTACAATAATCTTTCGAACATATCTAACATAAAGATAATATTTTATAGACGTAAAAAAAATCACTGCAGAAACACAGGCTTACGAAGCATACGTTTCGTCCATTTCAGTAACTGTCAGTTTGAGGATCCTTTCTTACTGTAAATAGAAGTGCAGGTAATCGGATGTCAAGTTGCCAGCCAACGCATAGTCGTTCCTTCTACGTTCCGTGTATCCTATCGACCCTTAAGATAAGGACACTATCATGTCTCGAAATGTCGGCATGATTACCCACTGAAGTAACATTATATCCCAGAAGAACGTAATCCTCACGTGCCCCGTTGCAGATACTTCAAAATCCGACTTAGAGTTTGTTATAAAAATATGTTTTAAGTGTGTTTTAGTTAACACCAGTAGAAGTGATTGAATATAATGTATTTCTTTTCATTCCCCTACGAATAATCTTTGGGAGACTAACAGTAAACATTTAGTTCTTCACTAAGAAGCTGGTACCTCGAATTGAAATACCATCTTTTCAGATTTGAAAAGATACATTGAAGTTGTTGCTTTTAAGAATAAAACGGAGCTCCATAGTACTGAAATAAAGTGAAATGCCAACTAGACACATCTAGGTAATTTTATTGATGTATTCTTAGCTCGACAAGTTTCGGGTACATACGCCCATCATCAGGAGCATTAGATATTGAGTTGCAGCATATGATTTTCTGCACCGAGTTTATGGATGGGTGGTGGTCTCGAGAACCGCTGCGTATGTCGTGTGTACGGTGCGGATAGTGCCGTCGTACGGCACCATCCGCACCGTAAACAGTCTTAAATAATCTTAACAGAAATACGGTCACTGAGGCAAAATGACCTGAGGTGGAAGTAAGTTTACACCACGCAGGAAATATTATTTTGACAGCCTCGCTCTTCTGGACTGCTACGCGCTGATGATTGGTAGTTAGTTAATGTAGTTTCGGGAAAACCAATGGGTCCCATCTCCTAAGATCAAGTAGTAAAAAACACAAACACACACACAAATTTCATTTTTTTCTACAAGCAGAAAAATTACCTGCACAGCTCAAAAATGTTGCATCGTCTTACGGATTATTCTGCAGCTGGAAGAACGGTCTGTGCATAATCTTGTTTCAAACACATAGAGATTTTCTTTATGGACAATTAATTTTATTCAGTTTAACATTTATTAGTTTAGATGCCACAGGAATACAGAACAGAACAAGAGTGGAACAATTTTCTCCACTCTTTAAAATGCTGAATAACATTTATTCTTGAAAAGTTTACCCATAAATGTACATGTCATTGAAGAAAACACAGTCTCAACAGCGTTTTTTTCAAAACCGGAAAATTATGAAACGGGACTCACATAAAATTAGAAATTGGAATTTTGGAGTCTGCGAACAAATACCACAAATATTATATAACCCCAGTTACTACAGAATAATGAAATCACTACGCCACAGTACGCGAGCTATTGTCACAGACTTACGAAGGACCTATTTAGTGGATAACGTTAAATTCTACCGTAGTACGGAATACTCAAAATATTAGTTTGGCTAATTAAAAACGGGTTTGAAACAGGCTGAATATTTCGTCAATAATTACTAGTACGTATCATAACCATCACTTTACACATTATCAACATGCGATTATACTCGGCGAGTTTAGGTCTATTAATTCATCAAAATTATTTGCAATAGTTGGCAAAAATAATGATAAATCTACAATGAAGAGTGGCTACAATTCTAACGGGAAGCACCAGTTTTAATGATTTTAATAATTGTAACAATTTTAATAATTCTATAATTCATACTGTTGTTACAATTAGAAATATTCACAACGTTTTAAAAGATTACTGCTATATAATTACATTTACCTTGAACCCAATAATTTTCGGCTCAGCACATATACATGCCTATTTTATAACTAAATGGCTAAGATCTCAACGTCAAAAAATATAAAAACTATGTAAGTTGTAACACATGTATAATTTTCCCTGTGTATCTCACAGTTTGATAATGGCTCTTTTGTAGGTGAGCCGAAATATATAGCTTAATAAATTTCAGTTTTATTAATATAAAAAGATTTTTGTGGTTGACAATACTTTCCTTACCTTTGTATATATTTATATCACAAGGCGATATTGCACTTACAAGTAGAGAGCGCAGCCGTGTAGCTAACAGACTCGTTATGTGTTGGCTGAACTTGACGGGAGTTAACAGACACTACGCGTTTGCTGACAGCCCGCACACATTAGAGATACTTATCAGGGCACGGAGACCAAATTAGCGTCCGCATCTCGGAAGAAACTTCATGGCTCATTTGTTAACGAAGAGCACCAATCTTAAGATGCTTCATTCCCGTTTTGTTATGGATGATACGAATCACAGTAAATTCAGTCAAAACAACTGTTTATTAGAGTATCAATTCAACAACATGTTTCGGCCTGATAGACCATAATCATGTTGACCATGAATTTGTGAGCATGTACACAGTTGTACGGAAATTGAGAGCTCAGCTTATTACAGTCGTTGAAGTAATACTGTAACAAACAACTATCGTGTCTGACTGGATTTACCGCAGCTCTTATGAAGAACAAACACAGACCTTTGTAACACAAAACAGTGTTGAGTTGCCCAGGATAATGAATAAAGCTCAGTATTAACCTACCGAATTAGACAGCATTTTATAAATTCTCCATCATAGCATGGTACTGATAATGGACTTCTAACTATTCTTATTAATACCCAATTAACTTGCGAAGTCTCTTGTTTATCATTCTGGACTGGCAACTGTATGTAAACCTACTGCCTCTCCCTACCATGCGTGCAGGGCCAGATGCCGCTCGTCTGTACAGCTGTTGCCCTGGGAACAGGATAATATGGCCTTTTTATGAGGCACTGCGTTCCAAATTGCTGACCTTTCGTTGTAACAATGTTCTCCGTAAAACCACGTTTACAGCCGCTTTCATAGGGTACAGATATCTTTAAAACTGCAACGACCATTATGTGTACCTTAGGGGATTTCAATGGGATTAAGAACATTCATGGACCGAGCATCACACAGTAACGGTTGGAGCCCTTTATTTCTTATTTTGGCTGCTTCCTCTTCAGACCTTGGCCCGGCGACGTGCTATGCTAACCAACCTCGTGTGTATTTGTTTGTTTTCTGCAGAAAGTCTCTGGAAAATCATGTAAAACTTAGCACTGCAGACTCTTTGTAATCTTTTCTCAAGTAACCATATTTTAACACTAGAACTATCTAACAAACGCATTTACCAAGGCATAGTTAAACAATACAAAGGCCTTGAGCGGTATTGGTTTACAAATAAAATGTTCTTAACTGGAATAAATTAATAAATTACTCAAGGAATACTGAAAATCGCTGGTTCAGAAGCCCTTCAGTGGGCAAGAGCGAGTGCTAATTTCACTGAACATCCAACCTCATATCTAATCTGTCACACGAAGAGCCACGCTAACTTCATAAATTCATCTTAATATTGTAATATACAACAACATTATAATCTTGAACTCTCAATCATTCATTAATTTGTGCGAAAAACTGAAAACTGAGAGTGGAATTGGGACCATGTTCAAGAACAATTTGTTTCAAATATTAAAATAAGAGAAAACAATTTTTCGGACTTTTTAAGGGTGCGACACTGGTCTCACGTTAAGGAAAGTAAAGAGATTTTGGTTTCAAGAGGAAAGGAAAATTTTGAAACGGAGAGTCAATAAAAGCGTGGAGAAAACTGCGTAAGCAGGAGATTAATAACTGAACATTTTTTACTGAATGCCATCAGACATATCGAATCAAAGAAAATGTGAAGGACGTGACACATGCCATGTATGGGAGAAATTGTAAAAGAGCGTTAAAATTTTGTCTAGAAACAAGGAGGTAATAAACGACTTGGTAGACCTAAGCGTCGATGGGAGTTTGAAATAAACTTAAAAAAAAAGCATGTGTGGTGTCGGAGGGATTTATGTGGCCCTGTATAGGGTCTAGTGATTGACTCTTGTAAACACTATAACAAAACGTCCTGTTCATTGAACCTTATCAACTTCTTCTCAAACAGGAATGATTTCCTTGCACTTCATCGGTACCACAGAGTACTTACTCATTTTCGAATAAAACTCCATAATATATTCTTTTAGACTGCAATTATTTATCCGATGTTCGAAAACAGACCGTCATTGCACAAATTGAACGTCACATGTTCAAATTGACAGGGTACTGTTTTCAGTCAGTCGATTCATATTCAGAAACTGAAACCAAATGGTAACCAGGTACGAACCCCAACGTCTGCTCACGGCTTCGTACGAAATTGTGACGCAATTTACATTTAAAAATATCAAATTGTTATGAAGACGCAATGTATTTTGGTGTCTGAAGGATGACATCCTCACTGTACTGCCGTTCTTTATAACCTGAATGCCGATACCCACAAGAACAACCCATATATTGACTAGTTACTTTATTGAACGGAGATATTTCAATTGCTGAGTGTACATACATGATCATAGTTGGTGACTATATAATGATTTGCAATGATAGAATGATCTCTATCAGACTGGAAAAAAAACTACGGAAGAATTTAATGAGTTTGACCTTCCGGTTTAGCTTAAAACTCAGTATCTCCTGAGCTTAGTTTCGAATACTACTGTCAGCGTAGCATACAACTCACAAAGTTCATATTAGTAATCTTTCGGATTATGCCATAGTAAAGTCTGATAGACGTGTACCGAATTTCGGAGAGGTATTCTGCTTCCATTTTCAGAGCACTCTCGAATTTAAATTGCGACATTTTTGTTTGTTTTTATTAAGACACAATACCAAATAATTACACTAGCTTTATTTATGAGACCGAATAATAATTCCATCCATTTGACCTTGGCCACCGAGTTGCAAAGTTCTCTCATCTGTATGTAAATTACATGCAGATTTCATACATGCGTTCATCATAAACTGGTTCGACAACTCACATTCATACTGTCTGAACCTTAATTTATCATGCTGAGTGCGTGTCATAGTCATTCTTACGTACAAGAATGCCTACGTAGGCTATATTCGCAAATATATTTATAACACATCCATAGATATATATAAAACACACACAGAAATTAATGACAAAGACAAAATATAAGGAAAATCACAGTCTTCTGGAATTTGCAACTGTCTGCTCGACGTGCACCAAATATGGGTCCCTCTATCATCAGGGTACGGAGCAGGCTGGTGGTTCCTGTGAAACGTCGGTAAGCTTAATCTAGACTACATGGCGTCACATGACACATGACGCTTATTTTTACTGCCACCGCCTTCAGAATCTCGTTTTTCAGTGAGGGAGAACACACTCACACACATATGTACATACATACATACATACATACATACATACATACATACATACATAAAAGTCAGAGTCAACGACTCTGAGCTTATAACTTCCAAATGTTTACGTATTCTTCAGATTAATTTGCATAAAATCTACGGCTTGTACGGCGTTCACTACAAATGCTGCTCTCTTATGACACTGAAGTCGATTGAGTGTCTAACCAAATACATGGACCAAACTGCAAGTAAACTGCCATCTTCTTCGAACTTAGCATCCTGATCGTGTTAATCTACGCCACTCAAAAAGTTACTGAAATTCATGGTATGGAAATCGGTCATTGACGTTCTTTCTGTATTTGCTGCGTGAGAAAGCACTGCGGTAACTGTGTTTTCATCTCACATGGGTCAGTAAATATGAAGGCAATAGGAAAGGCCACAACAGTTTCCAATTACACTGAATACACGGTTCACTGGAACGTGCATGTTGATATGGCACGCAATAACCTCTATATGCACACATCCATACAGTGTTTGGTACCAACTTCATAACACCACTTTCCGTTACCTAGCTTTCAGCATATTGGGTTGCGTAAAATTAATATATACGATATACTGAGTCATGTTTCTGGTCAAAGGTTAGTGTGTAACAGAATCAGGAATATGAGTCAGCAAGAGGGTGATGGTTAATTAATGAGAAACGAGTTGGTCAGGGGAGAATGGCGAGTGAGACTGTGAGAAAAAAAGTCAGTGGCGATTGTCAGAGTTACTGAGTCAATTAGTCCCCGTTCAGAAACTGTAGGTTCGGCAGAAAATTTGGAAGTAATAGAGAGGAAATAAGGAGAGGCGGGAGGAAACAGAGTCACAAAGGCTGCTTAATCTGTAACCTTCATTAAATATTCTTTGGACTACAAAATTAACAACGGGGACATAGACAGGGAATGTAGCACGCGTGGGAGAGGTGAAAAGTCACAGAAATTTATGGTCTGAAGTCTTAAAGGGAATAGCCCCAATGGAAGATGAAATGTGGTATTAAAATTAATCTGTAAAAATGAGTTTGGAAATTTGGACAGCTTTCATGTGGCTCGTGATAAAAATGAGTAACTGGCTACTGTTAACACGACAATAAACTTTTGGTCATCATTAATCAGTGGAACACTGCATACCTTAATATCAAATACTGATATGATTTTTACAGTCATTGTTGCAAAAATTATAAAATATATTTTAAAATTCCAAATTCTTTTCTATTTTTGTGAATTTATACCTTCTCAAGAAGAATTCCACTCTTCAGAGTTACCAGCTTGTTAAGCATAATAGGAAGTAACAGGAAAGTGGGGAAAACAGCGTAATGATGAGATATATTTTCTAATCTGATGTTTATTGGACCGTGCATCATTGTGATAACTGAAGAATAAAAACCAAATAGATGCCACGTATTATTTTATTGTACTTCTTACAGGCTCAACATGTTTCGGACATTACTATGCCCATCATCATGAGCTCGCGACTACAGTGTTGATTACCACATTGGTCGTTTTGTTCATGGTTTGCTGTAGGTTGGAGGTTAGGTGTGGTTAGGCTGGAGTAGTGTCCGGGCTGCAGCCCAAACACTACTCCAGCCTACGGTAATCAACAACATAGTCGCGAACTCCTGATGATGGGCATAGTAATGTCCGAAACATGTTGAGCCTATAAGAAGTACAATAAAATAATAAGTGGCATCTAGTTGGTTTTTTATTCTTCAGATATTTTCGAATAGTCACAAACATTAATAGCGCAATCAAATCAAGGACGATGTGATGGGCGGGGCATGTAGCCACAAGGGAGGAAAAGAGGGTATACAGAGATATGGTTCTGAAAGCTCTAGAAAACATCGCTTGAAAAACCTGAGCACATAATTATAATATTAAAGTTGATAAAATATAAGATGGGGTCACGTGTATCTGATTCGTCTGGTTCAGGACAGGCTAAAGTAGCTGGCTGTTGTAAATATTATGATTAGTATTTGTCTTCTAAATAATTCGGGGAGTTTCTTGAGAAAATATTAGCTTCCAAGACGGGCTCTGCTCCATGGAGTTTGTTAATTAATTATTCAGTCAGCCTTCCGTCACTCGGTCAAGTCAGTTGGTTGGTTAATCATTTGACCTATTAGTCACTTAGATGACTCAGTGTTCGAGATATTAAAAGAATGAGTGACGTTATCATTCACTGAGAACTACGCGTGCGAGCGAACGACTGAATTACAGAGGGAGCAGGTGGATGTAAACTGTAACAGTTTAGGGAGAAAGTAAGAGCATTTTGTTGCGGCCACACGAGAGACGACAATCGCTTTGACTACACTCGCTGTGTCGGTTCTCCTCACAGGACTCCACACCATTACATAAAAATCAAAGGTAACGAAGCAAGAAATTGCTGCAACACTTTCACTCCCATAACAATCTGTGATCCCTCTCTACATGTAACAAAGGGACTACGAGTTTTAGAGTTACTCAGAATCCTTTACGGTGACGTAAGAAGAGAGGGCAGATCAGAAATGCTGGCATTAAAGTTGAAACCACCATAAGCGTTTTAAGATGTCAAAACTTAAAACGATTATTTAAAGGAGTTACTAACTGGCTAACGTGCTCCATGACACAAAGCCACTGACAAGGTGACAGTCGTTACTCAACGAAATTCCATGTCTTTTACTTATACAAAAGTTTTCTTATTCATTCACACATACCCACCATTGTTCCCTACAATTATTCAAATTAATTAATCACAATCCCCTTTCCGTAAGACCTTTTTCAAAGTACGCTCCCATCTACTCTTAGGTCTCTTCCCTTGCAGGTTTTCTGAACTCATTGTTCTACATACATCTCAAATTCTGTTGCTTAGGTCATCCAAGCTTTTCAACGTATGTAACTCTAAGAGTAGCAGAGTAGCTGACCATGCTACTGATTACAAATTGGCGGGTGCAAAATTTGAGAACAGAGTGTCAATAATTAACAGAGGAACAAAGAAATTTAATAAGGGGAGACTTAATCTCAAGAGACTAAATAAGGCGACACTCTCAAACGGCATCAGCTTAAACTCTCAAACAGTTTTTCACCTTTGCCGATCTTAAATAACAGTACGGACATTATTAGTCCTTCGTGAAATATTAGAGGGAAACAAATTTCATCTACAAATTGTTGACGGTGGTGTAAAGAACTTTTCAGATTTTTAGATCGTATGATACAGATTAAATTACAATCGTTACAAGATCCAGGGTAAATTAATGTAGATAATTAATAATAACTAACTGATCCTTCGGGAAAAGAAGAGGGAGTATTTGAAATGAAAAATAATTAATTTGAAACAAGCAAATAAGAAAAAGCCCAATGGAGACAAGCGTTAAGGTTTGTAGTGTATTTAGTAAAAGAATGAGAAGAGTGTTTTTAAATTCCCACAGTATTTTGAACAGGATGAAAAATCACTTGCGCCAGTATCGAAAGTAACAGGGTTTAATGAGGTTAGACGCGCTGTAGTACTAGATACAAGCAGTAGAGGCCAGAGCCGGAGCCTAATGCTTTGGGTAGGAGGAGGTTATTAAGAAGTTGAAAAATTTCTATTTTAAATATGAAATTGGTTTAAGAATGGACCAAGTCAAACGCTTTGCATATTTAAAAGACTAGCGATGAAACTGACTGTCGTAATTAACAACTCGTGTCAATTTCATCCACTGCATTTACGTCCGAACGAAAAGTACGCCTTTCCTGGCACGTGATCCTTAGCAAATTCAAAAAAGGGTAACAACAATTGGTGCAGATATCTAATACCGAATTTCCCCCCAAGTGGAAAATAAATTTAGAAAATATGGGTAAACACACACACACACACACATATTTGGTTTCAGTGTATAAAATATTCTTTTCTCACTTTTTAAAAAACAGCTAAAAAGTATTTATGAACGCCATTATTTACGGAGTTGTCTGGTCCTTTAAAAAGCGTTGTGAGGTAAAAGAACAATATTTTACGGATTTCCCTCATAAACTACCTCTTAAAATTGGTAGTTTTATAACTGAACAATTATTATTCATCGTCCTGTGTGCAGGGTGTTATGTTGTAACGTTTATTTTAAAAAGTTGGTACATTCTAAAAATACAGAAAGTCATTCCGCCGTATGAATGTAGCGTTTAAAATGAAGTTTAAATGTTCGTACTGCAGTATTTTTTATTATGGAACAATTCTAAAGGCATTAACTTCCTACTAATCATAAATTATGATTTTGAATTCGAATGCATAATTACTTAAGGAGACTCTGCTTGTTTCTACAACAGAGACACAATGTGTCATTTAAAAACGCGTTTCCTCGTGTTTATTGAAAGGATGTTGGATTTCATAGTGTTTCGCTATTACGCGAGCAATGTTAATCGAGTTTGTCCATTTTTATGGATCTCTATATTCCTTACAAATAAAATAATGTCTGTATGTGCATTGCTGATACGTCCTGCACTCTCAATATTTTATTTTTCGTCTGTACCAGTTTATAATGCGAACACAATTCAAGATTTTCAGTACAAAAATTATGTGACTCTATATGTATAATGTGTTTTAAACTCCGTGAATTATCCATTCCAAAATTAGATTTGTGTAAAGGGCCTAAAGATTTAAAATTTAATTTCGTACAACACAGAGAGAGTCTTGTTCTTTAAGTCGCCGACCTAACTATATGTACTTTCTGCTGTAGCAATAAAAACCCGCATATCCCAGCAACGTGTTTTCTAGGTTTCACGTATTGAACGGAGATCATTTCTGTAAGAGCGTGTTCGTTTCGGAGAGCCACAATGTTTTCTGCGAGGTAAAATCTAAGCTTTTGATGTGTATTGGACCGTGCATCATCTTAACTTAAGAATAAAATCCAACTAAATGCCACTTATTAGTTTATTATGCTTATGTTAGGCTCAACATGTTTCGGTCACCATTATGGCCATCATCAGGAGCTCACGACGATAGCGTTGGTTACCACATAGGCCGTCTGATTCTCGAGTTGCTGCTGGTTGGAAGTTAAGTGCAGGCAGGATGGATGAGTGTCCGGACCGAAGGCCTTCGGTCCGGACACTCATCCAAAATCTAAGCTTATAAATACTGTTTATATATACTTCGTGCTTCAAAGATTTACTCCCAATTAAACTAAACTCCGTGGCCTTAGTCCGCACGCGAACTATACCGACAGAGCGGCCGCCGCCGGTCGGCGAAGTTAGTGCCAACTTTTGCGGATAGAGGGGTGTCACGTGGTCAGCGCAAC
>Ga0123352_10013504_pt1 | contig 12957 bp, 14 predicted proteins | sample TergutLab28metaG_FD_89700 | JGI IMG/M metagenome (GOLD analysis project Ga0123352, IMG submission 89700) | Labiotermes labralis P1 segment gut microbial communities from Petit-Saut dam, French Guiana - Lab288 P1 | ecosystem: Host-associated > Arthropoda: Insects > Digestive system > Gut ... | reverse complement strand
GGGAAAAAATTCACGCATGCGCACTAAGGTTCACGGTCGGCTCATGCAAGCGCGCTAGATTATAATCCATCAGGTGTTCGCATAAAAAAATACGGTCGGATACTTTTCTAACAGACCTCGTATCTGTAGTATGAAGGGAATCAAGAAACCACAGAGACAAAGCTATTTTTGTCACATGAAAGTGGATGGGTACAGTGAAAAGAACAAGAAAGACATAGTGTACCCCACACATTTATCTGCAGTGAGACCAGTTTCCAATAATGATGTACCCACAGATTCTGTAGAAGTTTTAGGTTCAAGTCTCAGAACTAAAGACTTGCTTTCTTAAGGGACTGATTTTTAATGGTATAGGCACCATGAACTGAAGCTTATTTCATACTTCTATCAAGATGGTTAGGTGGTGTGCTGGAAGGATATCATTGGACTGATCAGTTGGACTAGTATAGATTATAACATTTCTGATTGGAAGATGTTTATTCATTCATGGCACTCAAGTCTCAAAGGTGTGGGACTCCATAATGGAAATGTGTTTGCATCTATTCCTGGTGCACCTTCTGTCCACGTAAGAGAAACGTATTATAGCCTAAAGCTTTTGCTAAACAGTGTGAACTACAAAAGCACCTAGATAGCTTGTGTGTGTGGGGACTTCTGAATAGTTGGTTTCTTGTTTAGTTTACAGGCAGGCTACACCAAGATGCCACATTTTTTGTGTGAGTGCAATAGCCAGGCAAAGAGCTAGAACTGGGAATGATGAAAGTGGCCACTAAGAATAACTTTGACTCTGGGGTTGAAGAATGTAATGCAGGAGCCACTGGTAGATCATGCTAAGGTGTTACTTCCTCTGTTGCATATAAAACCTGTTATCATGACACAGTTTGTACAGGCTGTGGACAAGGAATAGTTTTAAATACATGTGTCAGATGTTTTGCACTATGACCCATAATAAGCTGAAAGCAGGTGTTTTTACCGTGTTTCAGATTCATATACTCTTGATTGATTCATTCTTTGAAAGTTCCATGAATCTTTTTGACTAACAAGCATGGCAGAACATCAATAAAATTTGTGGACAACTTCCTGGGAAACACAAGGAGGTCAGATTCTAAGGACATTGTGCAAAATTTGTTGTTCGAGCACTTTAAAAACTTGGGCTACAACAGGAGTACAAAGCTGTACTTTTCGTATTCACACATAGACTACTACACGCACAATCTCAGTACTGTTAGTAAGGAACAACATGAAAGATTTCACCGGAACATAAAGGAAATGGAAAAGATGGAGTATGAGCATGGTGGCAGACTATTATCAGATGCCCAAGCGAGAAGACACCTGTGTCTAAAGCTGCAGAAAGAAAAAAAAAAGGAGAAATTTTATCCTTCTGTAGAGGTCAGTTGTAGATGACAGTAAACACCTGAGTGAATATTGGTTTTGGTGTTTCAAATGTGATTTTGCACCAAGCGACTGTTACTGACACACGTAGGATGTCCAGAGAGTAGAGATAACAAACACAATAATTTTTTTAATATTAACAAAATCAAGTGAAAAAAAACTTTTGAACACATGGCTGTAGCTATTTTCCAAAATCAACAACTTTGTCAAGGCATTTGTTTAGCCTGGGTACGAGATTTTGTATTCCAATGTCATAGCACTCTGCTGCTTGCGCACACAACCATGTAGTGTCTTCATTTTCACCTCTTCGTCTTCATGAAACTTCTGGCCGGCCAGATGTTTCTTGAAATGCAAAAACAAATGGAAATGGGAGTGTGCTAGACACGACTGTGTTGCAACCTTCACAGGGGTGATTTCCCTTCTCCTCCAACCCATTTTGTATCTTTAATTTCTGGATAACTCTTGTATGTTCATATCAAAATTGCTATGTAAATAGCATAATATACTTTTGATGTTTTGCTGACCATGCATCTCAGTATATTTATCTTAGTAATTAACCAACTCGATGCACAAAATTTTGTTTTTCAATAAGTTTATTTCATGGCTCTACATGTTTCGAGCACGTGCTAGTCATCAGGAGGTCAAAATTGCATTATACAGCCTCTGGTATCATCGCACTGAAACAAGTGAGTGGTCTAAAATTACTAAAATACATACTATAAATATAAGTAATTTTAGACCACTCACTTGTTTCAGTGTGATGATACCGGAGGCTGTATAATGCAATTTTGACCTCCTGATGATGAGCACATGTGCTCAAAACATGTAGAGGCATGAAATAAACTTACTGAAAAACAAAATTTTGTGCATCAGGTTGGTTAGTTACTAAGATAAGCATAATATAATGTCCATTGAATACTACAGATTGTAATTAAAGGCCAAATGTTATTCCTTACATTTTAATAAAAATGTGAAGTGATGGTGAGAAACTATTTTCATCTGGAATCAGCACTCAAAAATTTTACAGAAAAAACACATTTAAAACATCAGATCACCCCTTCAAAATGCAGAGTAGTGAATAGAAATATCAGCTTTCATCAGAATCTTGCAAAGTACTTTGAAGCTATATGTAAAGGTTCATTTAGTCTCTCAAGTAAAGTGTCTTATAAAATCAGCAAAAGTAAGTAACTCAGACTGGTTCAACAGAACAGACACTGTTGTGAATTAATGAGACTGACTTTAAAGATAGTTGATTCATGAAATGACATGTTGATTCATCTATGTGCTCTTACCAGCAGGTGGATGGACGTAACAAATGGATGAATTTTTAAATGCTTCTAAAAATCAGACCTTATTTTATATCCTTTGGAGACCACAGAACAAAACCACCTGGAAGAGATCAATTGAGTTTGCATCAGCATAGCCCTTGACCTTTCTGTGGCCCATGAGTTGGGCTCATTATTACAACACTAGAAATTAAAGGTATAATATGTTCAGTTGGGCTAATAATGCAGCAGTTAGATTTTCTGTTTGTAGATGACATCAGCAGAATTTGTTCATCAAAAGAGCCAGATACTGGATGGAATTGATTTGAGTCGTAAAGGGTGCATTGATGAGCCTATTAAAGATTTAATACAATTAATCAATGCAGACAGTGAATTTGTCACCACAAGTTCTTGCTCAGGAAGAGTTATTCTATTCTGTGAGGTATGTGTATGTAATAGAAAGTGTTAATTAATTAAATTTCCCACTAATATTTAAATGGGCATCTGAGCATAATGCAAGTAGTGAGTGTTAGGAACACCATTCACAACCTCATCATATTTTACATTTACAAGTAGTAACTGCTGTTGTCTCAAGGTGTCTATTTTTTCTTTTGCAGTATGGTTACCAGTTCTTTACACTCCTTTTTTCTCAGTGTTTTGACATACATAGTTAATTACTGACAGGAATCCGTTAGTTGTACAAATGAAATTTGAAAAGCAACTGATATTTACATATATTTTGTTGACTAATAAATTCAGATTTGAAGACAGGTTTGGTCAGATCTGTCTAATTAAGTTCATTTACAATTTTTATTCAAGTCTAGTAAGCTTAAATGAAATATAGTTCTGTGATGAGACTGATATTAGATGACATTTTTGTGTTATCAATATATTCTGGATTAGTATGGGGCCTTATCTTCTGTGTAAGTGATTTATGAAATTCTTTCCCTGGTAGTGAAAGGGGAAATGAGCTTTTTGAACAGTCTTCTTCAGTCCAAAGTTTCAAACTAATACGAATATCACCTGTACAAGAGTGAAATAAAAAAATATATATATTTATGTTTTTGAATACAATTACTTTTCTGAATTAGAACCATTTTAGAAAGTTCAAAGGTATTTAGTATTCTTGTACAGTCACATTTTGTTAAAATGGCCCCACACATCACTTTACACTCACACCATTTTGCATGACAGCAGGAAGGGCAGTGGTCAGCTCTGTTCAAATTTGCTGTGAATGGGGTCCATGCACTGTACTTCAATGAATTTCAGTTAATGATATTAAGTTTTTACTTGTCACATTTAGGACAGGTGCTGGAAATGATTTGTAGCATGAGGTGTTATCTTGCTGGAAAAAGACAAATATTCTCTCATAATTAATTGTATGTCCAGAAAATGGTTTCAGAATATGTTTCATATGGATGAGGATTTATGATCTCAGAAAAGTGGACCCAGTAATTATAGATGCACTCACAACACACCACACACTAACCTTAAAATCACATCGTGACACTCCATGGATTATAATGTGGTTTTGTGCAGACCATCACCTGTTATACTTAGAGTTAAGAAATCCAAGCTACATATGTATGCATTTTCTCCAACATATACCCCCTGAAGGTACCAGTTCACAAAATTAGTTTCATTTTGCACCCTGCATCATGGAGTTGGGGAACCAAACGCATTATATGGCTGCAACTGCAGTTTTGTTGCAGTTTGTGCTGAGGACACAAAGATCCCCATTGGCTGTGCAATTCATGCTAGTGGTCTACTGGAGGTCTCTGAGCTAGCGCTATTTGTGTAGTTTGTGCATGTACTCTGGTGTATAAAAATGGACCTACTACTTGGAACCTTTTCACTTATTTGTTGTTTTCCTCTATGAAACTGGTGCATCCAGAAATTTTCATCTGAATTACGACACTTTGTACAACAACAGTATTTATTATATGTAATGTAGTGACTGCATGTGAGTCACAGAGGCCTCACAGTCTCTCCATTAAGTAGTATGGGAATGAGCCAGCCTAAAGACATAGTGTATATTACAAGTGACTAACAGTTTGAGTCATTTAAAATAATGACACTGCATGTGTAAAAGGTGATGGAAAAGTTATTATTTGCATGCCAATAAGGTTTAAATCCACGCATCCTTAACCTTGGCAATAGACTGACTGGCCAGCTTCATGCCCTGGCCTCTTTTGCCCCCCACAGTAAGAGACTCTTGGTACCCACTGAATAAAAGGGTGTGTGTGCCCCGTAACTGGTCTGGATGCTTTGGGGAAGAGGAAAATCTCTTGCTTCTGACAGGAATTGGCTTCCAGTTCCTTGATGTCCAGCCCATGACCTACCTGTGATCTTGGCTCAATATGTGTGTAAGCAAGTGCAAAATCATCTTTGCTCAACTGGGTCTAAATCTGCCACTCCCTCACATGTGTTGAACATTATATAGACCATATGATGAACAAGATATTTCCTGAATGCAAGTTGAATGTGTTGCTGTTCTAATAATCTGCATGGTCTGTGGACTTCTTCTTCCAGGATTTGACAAATGGAAACCATAAGAAGAGCTGCAAATGGTTGTTTACCAGTCATGAAAATATTAAAGAGAGTGACATACTGAATAGCATAGATCCAAAGGAAGGAAATAATGTTCTAAAATATGAACCACTGATTCTGCATGTTCAGTGTCGTACATTGGACAGTGCCAAGTTAATGGTGTGTAAAATACAATTTTATTTATATTTATATTTATATACAAGAAATTAAATGAGGTAATGAAGGCAAAAACTCTTAGTTCGGATAATATAATTTTAACACTTACAAAAGATAACTTGGGGTATGTGGCATAGTAACTATATATATATATATATATAGTAGGAGTATGAGAGACTAATTTCTTAGTTGGATGACACACACTGGAGTCAGTGGTAGAGAACATAAAGAATGTCCATAATAAGACAGTGCATTGTTATTGCACTGCATTTTGTAAATAATTTTCTTCTGGGTTTTGATACTTGTAGGTGGATAGCAGCATCTCACAGGAATGTTCTGCCTACCTCCACCTTCAGGATGGAAGGATTAGGTCCAAGTCTTAACACCAAAGTGATAATGGTGAGGACGTGGTTTGGTTTTATAGACAAACTGCAAGGAAGGTGGCCAGTCAGAATCACGGATATAGGAGGAAACGGGGCCAAGTACATTGTGGGCTCGCTCTGCCTTCCTCTGGTTCTAAACTAGCCACCTTCGCTGCATCCAGCTGACATAACCAATCTGCACTCTCACCCTAATTACTTCAGTGTCAGATTTTCAACTAGCAATTCAACCCTGCAGATGGGGGCATGAAGTTTCTCCTAACAAGGGTGCTGCCCTACAAGACTGCATGGTATCCAACACCCAAAGTCTTACAATTATTTTCTTAATACAAAGTGACACCTGACATGAAGGCTTGGGATTAAATGTTGAAAGTATGCTACCACATCCTCGTGTACATAGTTTGTATCATGAGAACAGAATAATATTTGGAATTACCCCTTACATCATACTATAGGCATGTGTTTAACTTCTGATGGTGAAGTAAACAAAACACCCGCAAATGATGACATTAGTTGCCAGACTTTCAGTTGCAACCCAGAACAGTTACGTGATAGAAAAGTTTGTGTTAACAGAGGATTTGTTTGGGTTGCATCCGGCTCAAGTGTGAATGTCAATCTAACAGACATTAAGGCACTGATTTCCATGAAACTCAGTATGCATATCATCATACTGGATATCCTTGTATAAATTTTGGTGCTTTTAACTTTCTGCACAAGGAGTATCAACATGACTGTCATACAGATTTGTGAGATGTAGCAGCACTAGTGCCACTGAACTGTAGTGTCTCAGGTTTTGTACTGCATTAGATGTTTTTAAATGTAAAACAGCAAGAACTATTTTAATGCAGTGATAGTACCTGATGATTCACCATTGACTGACCTTTGTAATATTATCTACATTGTCATTTTATTTAGAAATCTACTATATCAGGAAGAATTTCTTTATTGCTTGTTACGAAGTAGTCTTGCCTATGCATAATTTTTTTGTTACAAATATACTCCTGAAAGTGTCAGCATACTGACACTTCAAATAGATGCCTATTGTTCATGTTCCATTTGAATTATGGACATTGTTAGTGACAAATGTGACATTTATCTTCTTTCCTATTTCAGCATACATGTGCATTAGAATCAGGTTTCCGTAATTCAGGCATCACAATGGGAAAACAGGGTAAAATTATTTTAGCAGTAAGGAGCTGTATTGGTTTGGAAGTACCATTAACTGAAGATGGCATCCTGTTGGTTGCAGAACAGGTGTGTATTTAGAAGATATGATGGATGTGTCAGTCATATTCATGTGCAAGATCAACATTCGCTGTCTTGTACAGTCTTCATGATTTATTGTTCTATTTTAAAACGGGGAAAAGTCTGGAAAGTTGAAGTTCACAGTTGGAGTTTTGGAAATTTGGCTTCCCTGCACCGTTATGATGTGGTGCCTGGCTCCATGACATTTTTCTTTCTTCTGTAGAGCATGTCTCATGTATTATTGTTTTTGTGTTTAGACAGATAGGAGGGTTATCCATTTGTTTAAGTGTAAAAGATGGTACAGGTCCAAGTTTTGGGATGTCTCATGTCGGTAAATTGTCATTAACATTTTGGAGGAGCTTGCTGAATCCATAATCAGGGTCTGAGTAATACAAGATGAGTGGACTACTGAGCCCCTAAAGATGGAGGCAGCAAGCTCCTCCAAAATGTGACTATCTACCAACAAGGTGCCATGTCCCAGAAAACTTTAAACTTCATCAATAAACACTGTGTGAGCCTTGTATCATAGATGACTTTCAAATCATTATGGGATAAAAGCAAATCACTGAACTACTAACACCTCATAAGTTTTTTTGACTGTAAGAAGTTAGGCATATCCCCCCCCCCCTTTATATTTAATTGAAGCAGCACTGTTTACTTTCCTTAAGTCCTGCTTATTGTCCTTAATGGCAGATTAACTGAAAATTATGCATGGGTCAGGTTTTTGTTAAATTTAGTTCAGATACTATTTGACAGTCTTTCTTGGCATGAATGTGGTTGTCTGAAGTGAACAAATCCCAGGTGCCTAATATTTTCTGCAAAATCACTGCAGTTGTTGGCTTACATACAAAATATGTACAGTTCACATGCACCAAGCAGAAAGCACCAGATACCAGGTTCAAAGGTCACTCAAGAATTTTGGATCCTCAGTATGAAACTTATTTCTTGTCACTGTTTTAGCATCTAGACTTTTGAGGTGGCTTCTAGATTTTTGGAAGATTTGTGGATCCATGGATTTTGACAGTTTGAAAACCAGACTAGACAGTATTATACCAGCCATCTGAGAATTTTGGTGAATAACTGTGTACACAATGTCTTCTACTTACAGTACTTGAAGTTTCTCACAAGGAAAGCAAATGAAAAAATTGAAGAAAATAAACTGAGAACTCAGAGATTCTTTTGTAATCTCAGTACCATCTTAGGAAGCAAAGAGTAGGATACTACTACAAATGAGAAGGTACTGATAGACTGTTATTTAATTTACCTGTTTACTGTACATTTACCAATGTGTGTAAGTTTTGGTAATTATATTATACTACCTGAATTTGACATAACATTTTATCCTCCAGAGTATGTTATATATACAAGTACAATGAGTAACATAATAATAGTAACAATTATTAATTTCTTCAGGATGACTGCATTTGCACCTTGAATACTTCTAATAATTTCATTATTCATTACAAAGACAGTTTTGCTTTCTTCAATTAACTTCTCTTTGGTCTTCTCATCCAAGACACCAGCAATTCCATTCATTGCTTCCACAAGATCCTTTTTCATTTTTGATATATTAGTAGCTCCAAAATCTGTCACTGCATCTTGGTATGCATGCTGACTTGGAAAAAGTGTGAACTTATTAACCATAGCACGTTTTTTCCTAAGAATCTGGCCACCAGATAAAAGACCCATGTATAAATGGTATATATATGCCATTAGTTGGTTTGGATCACAATCCTCAAGTTTTCTCAAATGTAGGAGGTATTTTATTACACTCTCTCTGGGTTCATACGCTTTCTTCCAGTCATTGCCCAAGTAGAAACTTAAATCTCTCTCAAATGCCTCTGTCCTCTGCAGACCCTCAATGCATAGTTCCCCAACAAAAGTGTCTTTTAAGCGTATCATGGCTTCTTCAAGGTAGCGGAATATTTCATAAAATACAAGTAGACCTTCAGCCCACACAGACTTGTTTGAAAGGGCTGCAAAAGAAAAGGACTTTTTAAAAACTTCAAGGCACAATAATATTGTGTAATATAGAAAAATACCATTAGAATTAACTCAATTTGGACTATGTGCATGGATTTATTAACATGAGACTGAGGAAAATATAAAGAATTTTATAGTTCACATAGGCATAGACAATCTGTAAAGTAATGCTCGTATGGCAAGCCCCACTAGCCATTGCATGTCACTGCTGCTTTTAAATTGTGAGTACACAACATACTTGTGTTGCAGGAAAAGACTGCACTTAGCTGTTTTCATTGTCATCAGTGCCACGCTTGTTGTAAGGGACTGTGTAATACAGTAACCAAGGGCCTGAACTTGAATTGGTAGGTGACCTGAACATACACTACTGCATTATGTATTTGTTGGTGCTCTGGAAAGGAAAATGCAATGTAGTTTGTCTTTGACAAGATATGACAGTGGTCACAGTTCCCCTAACCCTCAGTTTCTCATGGCTTTGCTCTCCATCTGGAATGTCTGCCCAATGGTTAATGAGTTGCATGTGGGACAGTCAACTCTAAGTTTCCAGCAGTCAAACTTTGTGGCCTTCCTCATCCACCTACTCAAATATTAGTTGCTGATGGACTAGACTTTCTACTGGTTAGTTCAGAAGGGGAACTTGTGGATCAGAGCAATGTAACCATTTGTGGACTGCAGTTTCTGTCTTTTATAGGTTTCCTAGGATGGGAGCATAAACTGGGGAACAAAAGCACTATCATTACTGGTGTAATTAGAACACACTGTGCCTCATTAATTGCATTCACATCATATTGTAAGGTAGAGAGTAAATAAAGGTGTATCTGTGCACATATTGAAGATATACAAGGTGTACATGCCCAGTGACAAATTTTTTATTAATTAGTGCATCATTTTTCACTTTATATTTGTTACTAGTAGTTGTGTCATGTTATTTCATTTCCAAGTGCCTACATGCCAAGCAACAAGGCATGATGATGAGTCAGAGTCACACACTTCTATAAGTTTCAATGGCACGGTCATGTGACAGCAGGACGCAGGTGAGCAGCGTTTCCGTTCCTTTGTTTCAAGTCAGTTACCAGCTAACTCTGCGCCTCCCAAGACGTTTAGGTTGCGTTCTGCATGAGGCGGTCGCAAATCATACTGACACAAATGTTATCATCTGACATATGTCCAACTATTACAGGAATTGTCATTCACATATTATCAGTGTTAACAGTTAAAGTACATTGCTGTCTCAAGGGGATATCCGCAGTGACTGGATGTGTGAATATTAGAACTGCATAAGGCAATAGCAGTCTTCAAGTTTCTTTGTTTAGTTCTCACGGGGAGACCATACACAGCACTTGAGTTCATGGGGAACTGGTACAGCACAAAGGCGTGTGTTTCTAGCTGCAAGAGGCAGCAGTGTGTTTTCTTTGTTTTCAATTCATAAGGAAGGTGATAACAGATTTAAGGGTAACTTCACTCTCATGAGGAGGGATACGTGTGCAAGGAACTCTGTATATTGACAGAAATACAATGATAGTTAGCTGCATGAGGCAGTCATTATTTATTACATTTGCATAAGGCAATGTAGTTAGTGAAGAAAGACCTGGTAACAACAACATACATGTTTGTAAATACTGCAAAGGGCAGTTATACTGAACTTACAAGTGTATATTGTGTATTCACAAAGAATATCAGTGTGTTACAAGACAGATACTCTTCACTTGCATGATGCAGCAATATATTTCATTTACATTCACTACTTACAAGATTGTTTTATCACTGCATACAAATACTGTTATTTCAAGTGTAATCAGAGGATTCAAGGGGAGTTATTAATCAAGCAAGTACACTGGACAACAAATTTTCACTGATGTTATGCTTCTGAGGTAATAGTAGCCATTTCTTATTAATTTCGAGGAGCTGAGCACGAATATGACAATGAAAACTCAAAATTGGCTACAGTTTCTAAGAAATCCGCAAACGTTTATTATATATTTAAATAATATGTACATCAGACATGTAACGATAAAAGTCTGCTTCTACTTGCAACTTTGCTTTGCCTGTCACTTGTGTAGCTGCTCAGAAGCATTTCTGATGAGAGCCCAACAGTAGTCAGCCAACATGGAAGTGGACCACTTTTCCTGATATCATTTCTCCATTGTTGCAATTTCCTTATGAAAATTTCACCGTGCTCATCACTAACCATGCCACAGTTGTTGGGGAAGAAATCCAAGTGTATCATTAAGGACATACTGCAATCAAGTCTGTGATGCTATGACAACATGTCCTCAATCAATTCCTTATAGTGTTCTGCCATGATATTCCTGAAGAAATTAGTTGACACCAGACAAAACGTGTCCCAAGCTTTTTTCTCATCACCCTGAAGTAGGTTGTTGAACATATCATCTCTGAAGAGCTTGCAGATCTGAGGACCCACAAAAACCCCCTCTTAATTTTCGCTTCTTTGAGTCAAGGGAATTTTTCAGCCAGATACTTGAACGCCGATCCAGTCTGGTCCGTGGATTTTATGAAGTTTTTCATCAGACTGAGTTTTATGTGTAGGGGCAGTAGCAGGATTTTGTGCCATTCTGCCAGTGCTGGGTGTTGCACATTCTTCTATCCGACCTTCAGAGATTTCCTCTGAGGCTAATCTCTCTTCAGGTAATGCAAAGTCTTTGCTCGCCTGTCCCATTCACATAAAAAACAGCAATACTTCGTATATCCCAGTTGGAGACCCATCAACAGAGAGACTACCTTCAGGTCACCACAAATATGCCAGCCATACTTGCTGTATTCAAGCTTATACAGCAGCTGCTTTAGGTTTTCGTGGGTTTCTTTCATGTGGACAGCGTGTCCAGTTGGAATGGATAGATGTTGGTTTCCATTATGCAGCAACATTGCCTTCAGACTCAGTTTCGAAGAGTATAAATAGTCGCCATTCTTGCGGGTCATGTTTGATTCCGAGGGCATTCATCAGGCCATCTACATCGTAGAATAACACAGGGTCATATTCCATTGTTTTAGTCTTGATCCCAGTAACTCTGCTTTACTCTTGGACAGCTCGAGATTGCGAACAAGACTGTTCAGTTCGTCCTGTGTGAGAATGTGTGGCTGTGGCGCAGAAGACCTACCGTGGGAGACGTGTGGTTCAGTAGATGCCGGTGGCTGAGGAGAACCCGAGGTCGACTCGCCTTCATCGTCGTCGTCTGAATTGATGGTAAATTCTTTCGGACGTTCGGGAACGGAAATTCGTTCGCCGTGCAGAACTGGACGGAGAGCAGATGGTATATTCGGATACCCTATTGTCAACTTCTTTTTCTTCGTGATGCCTCCAGAAACAGGTGGCACCATGAAGAATTAGCAGTCAGTTGTGTGATTACTTGGCTCCCTCCAAACCATAGGAACAGCAAATGGCATCACATGTCTTTTGCCATTCAGCCATTGCGAAAGATCTGTTGCACATTTACGGCAGCATATGTGCAGGGCCCAGCATTCATCTTGGTCGCCGATCTTGCATCCAAAATAAAAATGATACGCCTTTTTCACTATCGCAGTGATGGCCTTTCTTTGCCTTGCAAACGTCACTTCACCGCAAATGTAACATAAGTTATCTGCACTATCAACACAGTTACAAGGCATCACTAATGCTGGATTAACACTGCCGGGATCACTTTGCAGTATTCATGATGCAGGAGTAAACAGGTGTAGTATGTACAATATGACGCAATATTTTGAAATCGTTCAACATATTTAATTTTTAGTAGATATATTTACTTAAAAACGGCTTCAGTGGTCTAGAGGTAGCGTGCTGGCCTTTGGTACCCAAGTTCGCGGGTTCAAACCCGGCTGAAGCCGTCGGATTTTTAGGGCAAAAAAATCCTCAGCACGCCTTCCTTCAGAGGGGAAGTAAAGCCGTCGGTCCCATGTCGTAGATTTGCGGCATGTAAAAGATCCCTAAATTTACGTGGAAGTCGGAATTTAGGCAAAATTACTACCGGACATCTTTC
>Ga0123352_10013503_pt1 | contig 12958 bp, 9 predicted proteins | sample TergutLab28metaG_FD_89700 | JGI IMG/M metagenome (GOLD analysis project Ga0123352, IMG submission 89700) | Labiotermes labralis P1 segment gut microbial communities from Petit-Saut dam, French Guiana - Lab288 P1 | ecosystem: Host-associated > Arthropoda: Insects > Digestive system > Gut ... | reverse complement strand
TATATATAAAGACCCAGTCCGTACCGCACAGTAAACACACTCCGTCTCGGTTATACAAACCAGTCAGTTAATGCTGTATGGGGAAATAATCGCTGTTTGTTCTGAGATTCACACAAAACACATAAATACAGCTGTGTGGGCTGAACGTAGCATTGTGAATGTTAAACTGGCGGTACGTAACTGGGTTGTGGGGAAATAATTCAGTACATTCAGTGTCTCCGCTGCAAGACACGGTGTCTCTACACACCGTACTTAGCGCATGCGTCAAATACACGTCCCTTAAAAGGTGTCAAAGTAAGTTTGATTGTGGTGAGGTGACTTTTAGGTTTGTTTTTGTTGAGCTGAGCAAATTGTTTGACCACAACTAATTCTGTCGGCTACTTCCGGTTGCGCTCGGGTTTATCCGCACGGCAGTAGGCCAGTCGTCTGCCCCGTTGTGACGTAACTAGCACTGTGTCACACGTATCAGCACACGCTGCCTAACAAGAAGCGTAACTATTTTTGCTTTTCACCTAACATAGACCTACATGGCAGCACAGAGACTTTACCGTTACTGTGTGCTTAAAACTGACTGGTGCTTAAATCAAGAGTGAGTGGGCATGTAGAATGTGTGGAGAACATGGGCAGTGCACGCAGAATTGCGGTCTGAAACTCTCAGGGGAGTAAAAAGAGAAAGCTAAGTGGGAGGATAATTTTAAAATTGATGTTACATAAATATGGCTTGAAGTTGCAACACGGAACATCTTTTTCATTATTGTGCCTGTTTTATTAGGCAGAATAGCTCAGTCAGTATAGTGACTACGCTAGGGGTTGGACGACCGCCAAATTGTGGTTCCATTTCCGGCAGAGACTTTTCTCTTCTCCGAAATGTCCAGACCAGGTCTGGGGCCCACCTGCCCTCCTATTCATTGGGTGGCAAGATGGCGGCATGCCTTTCATCAGAGCAAACAATTCGAGAGTGATGGAATTGGCGGAGCGTATGGCACACAAGTAGGCATTCAGAAATTAACACAAGGTTTTGATTAGACAACGCGAAGGAAAGAGAGAGAGCCTGGGAACGCTAATCGTAGATGCAGTGATAATATTAAAATTAGTGTGCGGGAGGTAGCTTTAAAATGGTAAGAACTGTAGCAGTGTAGCGCCCAGTTCAGGAACTAAAGCAAGCAGTTTTAAATTACTGTGTGGCTGTACCATCAGTCTGTGCTCGTGTGGCGACACTGACCATGTGGGTGTACTATCAGTCTGTGCTCGTGTGACGACACTGACCATGTGGCTGTACCATCAGTCTGTGCTCGTGTGACGACACTGACCATGTGGCTGTAACATCAGTCTGTGCTCGTGTGGCGACACTGACCATGTGGCTGTACCATCAGTCTGTGCTCGTGTGACGACACTGACGATGTGGCTGTACCATCAGTCTGTGCTCGTGTGGCGACACTGTATCGCTGTACCATCAGTCTGTGCACGTGTGGCGACACTGTGTGTGTGCAGTCAGGACTGTTTATCCGCAGAGGAAGTTCATATCATAACCCTGGAAATAACCCAGAACGAGTTTGAGTGTTTATGAGATTTGGAATGTCCGGCGCGGAGTGTGGGAAGGCAGAGCTGGAAACAGAAATACGTTCTATCAAATTAGCATTCAACAGCACAGGCTACACTTATCATAATCAAGTTGCTGCCAGTTATTACATGCTGTGAGTGGCAAACACTTGCGGCCTGTGAAGTGTGGAGTGCGTAGCCGACCAACTGCGTGTGAAACATTGTGGCTTTACTTCTCTCTCCTTGTTCCGGAATAATAGACACAAAATGTATGTGTCGTATTCTAATCGTGTGAATCGCGCTTTGGTGGATTGGCGCCTTTACAGCTGTCAGGTTGGCACTCACGGAACTACTATCCTGCCCTCCGCGACGAGCTGCAAACGAGCGCAGACTTCCAGCGTTTTCAGTGAGGTCAGTTGGCCGGAGAGTGCCGCACGGTGAAGTGGTTGGGTCCGTGATTGTGAAAATCGTGAGACATGCACTGGTGCAGCGCTTCTACCGTGCAGCAGTGAAGTGTGAGTGAGTTTGTGTGAGCAGGAGCGAGCAGTTTGTTAAATCGTAATCACGAAGTGGAAACAAAATCGAGTGTACAAATGAAAAGAAAACGACGGCTGTGTCTCAGTGTGAGTTGGCGACATTTGGTGATGGATAGATTTTTGCTGGGGGAGACGGCAGTGTGATTGTAGGTTAGAATATGTTGTGGTCGATGTAGACGGTTTGCTGTTTGAGTTTTGCGGTCGTGTACTCTGGCACACGTCCCTCTTGTTCACTTGTAGGTTTAAAAATATTTCAGAATTTTGTAATTTTACGACCGAGACGGCGGTATACGTTAAAGTTTAAGCAACCTTAACCGATATTTGTGCCCATTAATCGTGAAAAAGACACTGACTGACGTTATAATTTGGTAGCGGTCCAAACAGAAAAAAAAAGTTGTAGGACCTACCATTTTGGCATAAGTTCAACTGTTTTAAACTACCAATAAGTGTTATTTGTTGGCACGTGACCAATCTCAAAAAAACTGCCCAAAGTAAACTTATGGCCATGATCCAATTTCATAAAAAAATGTTCATCGCGGTCTTCGAAATTCGTCTCGTTAAATGCGAGCCTAATTTGTCCAGTGACGTCTGAAGCAGCAGAGTGATATCCCTCCCGCGGGTGTGAAGCTGCACTGTGCCCTCTGTAGTACGGTTGTAACACTCATAGGTGACAATGAGGTGAAAGGAAAAGTCGCCCGCCCCTCCCCATTGACTTCCAAAATGCATTTCTGCAATGCTGCGGATGTTAGCCTTGCAGTTTTACAGCAGGCGGTCAGCGACCAGGAAGAACATCGAAACGGTGGTAGAGGAGGTTAGACGGACTGTGCAGTGCGTGGCAAGTGTCTGGCGTTGCAGAATGTCACAAGGTGCTTAATCGCTGCAACAAATGCAATTATTTTATCGGCCTGTTGCCATCCTTCGCGATCTGTTCACAAGGCCAACTCGAAAAAGATACCGGACACTGTTACCAACAGCACAGCTACAGTATTCGAAAGTACAGCGTCAGAAATAGCGGATGTTCGAACGCACTTGGGCAGAGTGAAAATATAGGGAATAACGGAGCTTGGTGTATGGTTTATCAAGAAAGAAGATGGCGACAGTTTTGTGACAGGAATACATACATACATACGTACGTTCAGAGGAAGTCCAGGAATGGCATCGCCTGTACTTCAGTCTGACAAGCAAACGTAAGACATCGCGTACTGTTTATACTCCTGTACTTAGAAAAGACGGCTGTTAGTAAGTAAGAAGCTGTCTTAACGCTAAGTGTGACTCATTTAGCCCACTGATTATTTTTTTCAAATAATCCCATGGCACGATTGTTCGATCTTGGAGTATTTCATAGTAATACGGAATTGCAAATGGCTGTTCGTGAATTGTGGCAGATGGTGGAGCCCGATTTGTATCGCGACGGTTATTTGAAACTAATGCCAACACAAAACAAATGCATCAGTGTGCTCAGAGACTTCGTTAAAAACAATGATAATTGAATGAATTACATACATTTCATGGTTCGGGGGGTACGCGTTGGTCGCAGGTTCCGTTTCCGGTGGGGTCATTGCGATTTTTCATTTTAATCCGAACTGTGGTCCGGAGTCGACTCAACTTCTAACAGAAATGAGTACCAGGAACGTAACCTGGTGGGTAAAGGCGGCCGGTGCATGAGATTTGATAACCTTGTCACCTTGATGTGCCAGTTGTCTAGAAAGTCCGCGGACCTCAAAAGGCCTGTTCAGGCCTGTATAGGGTTAGATTTACCTCTACGTGTTTTAGTCCTTTAATTTTGGTGCCCAGGGAACCGCAGCTGTCGTACATTCCTTATGTCAGTTTCTGGGCTTGCGCAACGTTTCACTCAACGTTTACCCTCTAAGCTTTTCAGTAAACGATAACCAGCGAACGCCTTCAGTGTTGCCAATATTGCGTCAGTTAGGACAGATATGCCGGTCATTAGTCATTTTTTTTGACAGTGGTTGAACAGATGGAAAGAAATGTAACGTGTGCTGTACCGTGTGTGTAAATCAGTGATTAATTAAAGTTTGCAATGTTATTGCTGTTTTCGTGAACGAGCAGTGCCAGACATTTCAGTACCGTGTCAGAATGTAAGGGAACACCGTATAACCTGTACAGCTTCTCTAAATGAGACAGATAAGACCTCCCCATTATGCGTGAGTTTCCGAAGTTTCTGCAGAGGATGCATGCAAATACGTATTTAGATACTGGCAAACTTTCTTATTCCACACACACACACACACACACACACACACACACAGAGTGGCCCTTTTATCCTGTCCCACAGCATGACAGCTTCATCGCATAGAAAGTCTGCATCTGCCGCAACAACCCGTGACAGCTGCCTTGCTCAGAGACCCGATAAAAGAGATATCCTGTATTTCAAGACATGACAATTCTAATCTGTTAGCTAACGCCACAGTAGAGCTGTTAGCTAACGTCGCAGTACAGCTGTTCTTTACTGCACATCGGTTCATATCTCGGGTCATAGGTCGCTCTCTTTGGTGTTCCTCACATTTGTGACGGCAAGCACTTGGAATCTCTTCACAGGCACAGTCTTCCACACTGTTATGTCGACATTTTGAGGTCTACGTGATAAAATGTCATTGAATAAACCAACACCTAACTTCCCTTCTCGTGTTTGGGCAGCACTACATTCTCGACAACAGATGCCCAGCACATTAACTCTCCATGCTCTGGTCCTTTAGTTTTCAGAAGCATTTCGTCCAAACAAAAGCCTGCAGAACCTCCTCCCCCCGCCCCATTAAATCATAATCGTCCTATAAAAACCTGGTACCTGTAGGGGCACAATTACTGGATTTCAGTGCCATTGAGTCCGTCAGGGAGGATGAACTGTCACCCAGAGTGACCAGCACCTGACTACTGCACCTTGCCTGCAGCAGGCATTCGCCAACTTTCCTTAATCGAAAAGTCAGTATTTTCTTTGCAAATGTACGGGCTGTGGCGCTTATCCACAGACGGCCGCTGTGCTCCTTTTATGCACAGAAAGACGGTGCACAAATTGTATCCACAGACGGACGCTGTTATAATTGTATCCGCAGACAGGCTGTACTGGTTGTATCCACAGGCAGGCGGTGTTGTACATTTTTCGCGCTCCCGCAAGCACCCGCGACTACGTCACGTTCACCATTTTTGCCCAAGTCCTCATGCAGCAGTGCAGCCAACGGTGAAGGGATAAACAAAAGGAAACCCTGGGCCTGGAGTTTTGTAAGACAATAGTAGACATCTAATGAGTATTGGACCGTGCATCATCTTGATATTTGAATAAAGGTTGACCAACTTGATGACACTTGCTTTATTATCTACTGCTCAACATGTTTCGGATGTTAATATATCCATCTTCAGGAGCTTGCGACTACTTGGTGCGTTATTGTGTAGGCTGTATTGTGCTGACTTGAGGCGTGTTGGTGTTGTGTAGCGGGATTGTCTGTTGGTGATGTGGTATCCGAGTGCAGGCTGCACTCGGATACCACATCACCAACAGACAATCCCGCTACATAACACCAACACGCCTCAAGTCAGCCTACACAACAACCAACAAGTAGTCGCAAGCTCCTGAAGATGGATGTATTAACATCCGAAACATGTTGAGCAGTAGATAATAAAGCAAGTGTCATCAAGTTGGTCAACCTTTATTTAAATAGTAGACATGTTTTGGTTAAAATCCGACAACTTTTGCATTGTGTCTACAGTTTTGTGAGACTAACTCATCAAATACGTATTTATGGGAACGAAAAGTGTTTATAGCAGAAGTAGAGAAAAATGAAGCATTTAATATTTTCAGTGAATTTTTTAAATATATGGCGGAATATTTTTTGCCCTACTGAACCCTGTAAAGCCCAGTGGTCACTATATGTACCGCACAGTGGTCACTATATGTACCACCAGTTTAACATTCGGCAATTCTACGTTCTGCTCACACAGTGTATTTATGTGTTTTGTGTGGATCTGAGAACAAACAGCGAGTATTTCGTTATGCAACATTAACTGACTGGTTTGTATAACCGAGACGGTTTGTGTTTACTGCGCGGTACGAACTGTATATGTACGATTCTGACAAGCAGTGTGTATTGCTCGGTCTGCTGCAACGTTGTTAGCAGTCACGATGCGAGGGTGTAGAAGGAACGGTCCGAATTATCACACGATGCCTACATTTCCCAACTCACAAGGCGTTCTGTACAAAGTAAAAAGGAGCGCCTTAAATGGAGATCACGTCCATCCGTCCGCCTGTGGCCTAGTGTCAGCCACGAAACCGTTGGTCGGATTTTTGTGAAATTCGCTCGAGTTTCCTGAAAGTAGACTGTGTGGCAGCTATACTTTCCTCACTTTCGTAATTAATTTGTGTCCTTTTTTTTTTTTTCATATATCGCGACCGATTTGGGCGAAATTTGGTGTAAGAGATCCGCACATAATGCTGCCAACCGTTCTTACTCTTGTGACCAGCGGTCTAGGGAAGGCCGTACGTTTGTTAGGGCGTAAACGGACTTACTTTAATTGTGCACTCTGAAACCATGTGACATGATGAATGTAGAGAACTCCATGGCGAAATCTGCATGCCACGTTATGGAGAACGCACACCGCGTTGTGCAGGTGGTTGATGAGCCCTTTTATTGCAGTTGCGGCTCAAGTAAATGTGTTGGCACTGTGTGGTGTGCGACGGGCCTCACCAGGGGGTGGAAACAAAGTTCATGTTTTCCGAAAATTGGGTTCTTGTGAGTCCCAGTAATGTTTGTGGTGGCGTGTGCGTTCCTGTTAATGTTATGCCCCTCAAGAAACCTTCAAATGTTTTCATTGTGGTAATCACACGTTCTGCAGGTAATGATAAGAGACAAGAATCACTCAACTTTTGCATTTGAAAGCCGACTGTTTATGGTAGCCATTTTGCGTCATGGTTGCGACAGGTCTCATGGGCAAGTCCTGCGCAGGGGCCCAACACTTTAGCTACGCCACAAGTATGCAGATGTTACAGACTTGTTTCTAACGTCAGGATCTGATATGGTATTGCCTTGAAGGTGTTTCTTGTATGTGTGCGTCGATTTTGTTTCTGTTCTGTTTGTCGGCCATATGTAGCTTCAAATACTCAACTTACTTGATTACTTGAAACGAACAACGTTTCGCACGCAGTTTGTATGTTCATAATGTCTTGCATATTCATGTATGTATATATATCACGCAGTCTGTTTTACGACAGGTCCATAGCCTCTGCCAAAGCGAGTTCTTCACGGAGTGCGGTATAGTGCTGCTTCTCTCAATATCCATGATGCTCTCTTTTCCTGAAGGTCATCCAATAGCTGCTTACATCTTCTTCCTCATCTTTCCATCCCTGCTATCCTTTCCTTCCATGCCTTGTTTTAGAAGGCAGTTCCCACACAAGATGTGACCAATCCAGTGAGCCTTCCTTATTTTTATTGTATGCAGAATGTACCGCTGCTCCTTGACTGACTGTAACACTTCCTCATTTCTCACACGATTGGTCCAACTGATCTTCTCCATCATTCTCCAGCACCACATTTCAGAACTTTCCAGGCATATCTGATGCCCTTTCTGCAGTGTCCAGTTCCAGCACCACACAAAGCTATGCTCCAAATGTAGTACTTTACATGTTTCTTCCTTAAATTGCAGTTCAGTTTGCTGGTGAAAAGAGCCTTCTTGTTGAATGCTGCTTTTTCCATGGCAACCCTGGACTTAATTTCACGTGTGTATCTTGCATTGTCTGTTAAAATGCTACCCGAACAGCTGAAATATTCCACATTCTCCGGCAGTTTTTCATCCGTCACGATCTGTACTGCGGACGGTTGGTTGCCCTCAGGTTCTCATTACCTTCATCTTTTCCAGCGCCGGCTGGGTGGGACCCAGAGCCAGTCTGAAAACTTTAAAAAAGACGTCTTGCTTCTGCCTGGAATCGAACTACGATTCCTCTATTGTGCAGCCAGTATTGTGATCACCATACCGACTGAGCTATCCCGCCTTCTGATTATCTAAAGAAGAACTGAAAATTGCTGTTCTGTATTATCATGTTGAAGTATAGTCACTGCCCGATATCCACAAATTGTATAGATTCAGTTTTGTTGTTGTCACGTTGCTTTGTGGTTTGGTCCTTTGGGTCTCAATGAACACTCTTTTTTATTACGTATTCTGTCGGAGGTGGCTGAGGGGGCCGTGTTCATGTTAACTTCATTTTCCCGTTTTTCCGCAGTAGGTTCTTAGTATTGCTGTTTGTGTTTGTGGAAAGCCGGTTTGTTTTGTGTGTGTAAACTGGCTTCTCGACTTGACGAAGCTTTACATAAGCTGTCTGTTGTATTTCCTTTGATATTAACCCCGTGCTGTATTTGTGCAGTATCCAGGAAGGGGAGCGAGAGCTGCCACAGCCAGCTTCTGGCCTACTGATCTGTTCCGAGAATCCGTGAAGCTGCGTGCAGAAGGCGATGTGAAATGTGGCTGTTCACAGCAGCTGACATGACAGGGCTGAGGCTGTCGCGGCCATGACAGATTGGTCACTCAGGTGGAAGCCCGCCGACGTTTCGGCTTCACATTCCAGAGCCCTATAGTGTTGTGAAGAGACGAGACATGGACGGCATTTTGCTTTAAGAATTTATTGTAGTTCAGTAAAAGGAAAGGTACAGCAATCGCTGCACAGACCTGGACAGGCCCTGAGGGTTCCAGGAGGCTGAGGCTCCCAGTTTTTCAAGACAGACGGCACATGAAGGTGGTAAGGTTGTCAGCCCTACGCACCGGCCGCCTTAACCCCCAAGAAATATTCCTGGAACTCATTTCTGTGAGTTGCTGAGCCAACCCCAGGCCGGAAGGATTATGGGAATGAAAAATTCCAGTGACACCATCGGGAAGAGAACCCGCAACCTTTCGGCTTGTAGCGCAGTGCCTCATCTGTTTACAGTAGTGCTTAGAAAATTAAACAGCATAACTGAACAGATGTTGAAAATATAATCTTAACGTGAAATGTAAATATTGGATAACAGATCTTTCCCTCGAAGTAGAAACAGCCGTAAATTATTGTTACTGCACTGCAGACGGTGTTGGAACGTGTCATTTTGAAGGGATGACAGTGGAATGTCGCGTGAATTTAAAAGTTATAATTTACTGTAATTGTTTTATTCCATTTTTTTTACATACCCATTTCTTGATCATGCGTATCGCGTGTCGTACACTAAACAAACGCAATATAAAACAGATTCACGTAAAACTATGGAAAATAGTTCGGAAACGCTGGAATGTAATTGTGTGTTGTTTATAATTGGCGCTATGCAGTGATAAACTATTTTCAACACTTTGTAACACCAACTGTGGATGTGCGAAATGTATATAATAATGTATATGTCGCACTTCCACAGTTTCGTGTTACAGAGTATTGAAAATAGTATGTCTGTATATATATATATATCAAGTGTAATGCGTTTTGTGTTCGCACTAATGTCACTAAATACAAGTAGAAGATCTGGTGTAGTTTGGGCTACATTAAAGTGAAGGTATGTGGGTGGATCTGTGTCGTTGTATATTAGCTCCAGGATTGAAATATTGAGTAGGTCTTCCATCTCATTCCCTGCTGCATTGGTGTCCTTATGGCCCCACTTAGGGGAATTGGCATTAAAATTTCCAATTATTACGGTTTTTGTGGTAAGGGGGAGGGTTGTACAGTTGGGGTATTATTGGGGGGGGGGGGGAGGTTGTTTACAGCGTAGATTGTGAAGTTATTACCTTTTTTTCCACATGTTAACCTTCACTATTTTACTTTTGTCTTCTGAGCTGCCCATTTCTTTTACTATTTTTAATTCCGCACGGAGGGAGTTGCTTACCCCAATTAATATACCGCTGGAAATCTGCATTTTGGTAGGCTGTAGAGTGTATATCCGTTAAGCTGGTAATAGATGAGTTTCTCAGCCGTGAGGTTTGCTTCCATGATGGCCAAGATGTCCACATCATGTTTAATCAGATTTAGGCGCAGTTCAGTTTTCTTACTTTGTGACAGCCCTCCGGCGTTCCACTGGAGGATTTTTAGGCTGGTGTGTGTGTGTGTGTGTGTGTGTGTGTGTGTGTGTGCGCGCGCAGTGTGTGTGTGTGTGTGTGTGCTGTGGGAGGGGTCTCTGCTTTGATTCTTAAGCTTGCTCTGAAAAGATCATTTTCGAACTTTTCCTTTCTGATTACACATATTTGCGATAATCTAATATAATCTGATATAATTCTAATTACTTAGTTAGATCGCTGTGCCAGAGTTGTAGATCACTTAGCCACATAGAACGTTGCCCAGGGTGCACCACTAGGAGGTGGATCTACTTTGCGCCTTTGTGACTACCCCTTAGCATTAGGACTTTATATTTACCCTGAATATTCCTTTTTTTATGTTTTTTTAAAGTGTAATACTTTTTTCTTCTTTTTTTTTAGGTTTTACTTTTATTGGTCGCATAGGTCAATGATAAACAGTCAATGTACCTGCCATTAGTAAAATTATATATATATCGATACTTCATACATCTGCTATATTGTTCGGTAGCCGACAAGAAGATAACCCATGAATCAACATTTTTTACGCGACACAGAGTATAACATTTGCCCTTATTGTAGCGGCAGATTTACGCCACTCTCTAGCCGAGCTTTGTCGTAATCGAGCTGGTGAAGTAGGCGTTAGTTTCATGTATCGCCACGGTGCTATCTGGCGTAACTATCAACTAATTTGATACTGTACATTTTCCGCTCAGTGGGTGTGTGTGTATACATGCGTTTGTTTGGAACTAACAGCACCTTTTGTTAGTTAACTTGTACATTATTAACTGTTCAGCGTGTTTCGACTATTAATTATTATATTTGCCGAAACGTGTTAGAGGTTTAATTAATAATCTGTTTGTTAACCAACAAACGGTGGAATTACGCAGCCATAAAAGTGTCTCTACATATCATGAAGTAATTAATCGCTGTCCTGGGCCATGAAGCACACGTTTGCAGTTACATTTGTCAGATACTAACCAAAATTTCGAAATTCCGCCACATTGAAAAACAGTTTCGTTCATCCATTTGTTTCGAAGTTTGTGAGTCTTGATCCTTAGGAATCCGAATTTTTGCCGTTACCCAGTTTAACACTGTTTTTCGATATTTTGTGACTGGTTACAACGAATCAGGATGAGACCACATGGCTGGTGAGTCGGCTGCACCACTCTCCTGTTGTTGTCGCATATCACTCTCAGCTCAGCCAAGCGTCGTCGCTTTTGTGCTTTATGGAATGTGCTTCTTCAGCCATTTAACCTTTTGGCGCCGGAATTATTTTTTTTTTAATTTTAGCACACCCTGTGTATAAAATGTGAATAATACAGGAACCAAATACGTTAGAATTATGAAAGAAACTGCATTTTGAAGAGAAAAAAAAACCGGAGAATATACACCATGTTTAAAATATTCGGTACCTATATTTGTTGAATAAATATATAAAATGCAACTTTAGAGGTTAGCGGTGCGATACGACCAGTATAGTTGACATTAGGCGTCCAAGGGTTAATGTGTTTTATGCTTGCAAAGTGTTGGTGCTGTATTGAAAGTGCAGTTGCGTGTTGGGGCCTGCTGTTGTGGCCACTCGCTATTTTGGTTCATACACTGCTTTCGGCTATCACCTTCGTATCAGTCTCCTTCCACATTCCCAGTTAGTCTTCACCAGTGTCCACCTGTAAGTGCAGTGCAGCGACGAAGACACAAACGCCGTCTTACAAACGCACACGCTTCGCTTCAGAACTCTCTTATTGCGTACAGTTGCACTGTCATTGTAATTTCGCTCTCACCGCACGTCCGCCATGTTGCTGTTACTGGTTGTAGGAAATGGAACGATTAGTATGCCATGGTAGCCTACACGTTCCGCTGCGATGTCGTGTGTGTTGTGTGCCAGAGGTCTGCCGCTTCCTTTTTGCAGTGTAAAAGGCAGACTGCACGGCGTCATATCCTTGCAGACGTCGTTTATTCTTGTTAGCCGATTTAACACTTTGAGACCCACTGTTTCACAAACTCTACGTTCAGCCCACACAGCTGTATTTATGTGTTTTGTATGGATCTCAGAACAAACAGCGATTATTTCCCTATAGAGCATTAACTGACTGGTTTGTATAACTGATACGGAGAGTTTTTACTGCGCGGTACGGACTGGATCTTTCTACGTATACTTTTGGCGCCGGAATTATATTTTAATTTTAGCACACACTGTATATAAAATGTGAATAGTACAGGAACCAAATACGTTAGAATTATGAAACAAGCTGCATTTTGAAGAAAAAAAAAAACGGAGAGTATATACCATGTTTAAAATATTCAGTGCCAATATTTGTTGAATAAATATATAAAATGCAACTTTAGAGGTTAGCGGTGCGGTACGACCACAATAGTTGACATTAGGAGTCTAAAAGCTAATTCAGTTTAAACTTTGTCTTCAGCAACCCTGTATGACAAAGTAATTGTTATCTTCTGTCATACTAACTACAGTAGCTGCACCCACAAACATTTTTTGCCCTGAATTAAAATATGTTGTTAATTTTTTTATATCAGACAAGGTTTTAAGTGACGCTTGTTTGCAGTTTGAAGAAAACGTGTATTTGCATTATATTACGGGGAGCATATACAGGCGATGGACAAAATAAAGGAAACAGTTGTGAAAGATACACATTTCATTATTAATATGGAGTTTGGCCACCATTTGCCTGTGATACAGCTTGTGTCCTTGTGGCCTGATCAGACCACGTTGCAGGGAAGTAGCTGTACCAGTATTATGACCTGTACCGGAGGTTGCGGTTACAGTTTTTAGTACTCCTGATGATGGGTGCTGTGACACCCGAAACATGTAGAGTGACTTTGCAGTGAATAAATAT
>Ga0123352_10013499_pt1 | contig 12962 bp, 6 predicted proteins | sample TergutLab28metaG_FD_89700 | JGI IMG/M metagenome (GOLD analysis project Ga0123352, IMG submission 89700) | Labiotermes labralis P1 segment gut microbial communities from Petit-Saut dam, French Guiana - Lab288 P1 | ecosystem: Host-associated > Arthropoda: Insects > Digestive system > Gut ... | reverse complement strand
TTTTGGGGCACGTTTTGTTGGAGTAGGTGCAGATGTTCTACTCGAGCCTTGCGACTCGTCAGACTATGATGACGGTGATGATACAGCATCTGATGTGTGTATCAGATTTTCTGTGATATCTGACATGATATCTAGGAATGATTTTTGGGAATTAGGATTATTCTTTGAAAAGGTAACATAACTGTTGAAAAGGCAACATTGCAGATGATAGAAAAATTCTTTATTAGGCCACTTGACAGTTTTACGAATGAATGGGTAATGAGCCAGATTACTGGTCCGCTGTATCAACACCGTGCATATGAGTGTTGTAATCTATGATGCATTTAGGTTTCTTCTTTGCCACACCCGTTCGTCTGCTTGTTGTTTCAATCACTTCAGCTGTATGGAGTGTTGAAATCATATTTACAAGCCTCTTATGTTGGTGTGAGATGAACAGTACTTCCTGGTTCCTACGAAAAGTGACCTCGCCTTTCTTCAACTTTTTTGCCTCTTCTATCATGTCTTTCGGTAATCCACGATTCACTCTGATTGTTCCACAGACTGTAATTAATTTCTGTAATAATTCATTCGTTTGATGGACACTATTGTAATCATTGTCTTGGTATAAGTGGTAACCCTTCCCTTCATAAGGCTCGAGTAGAAAACCCACCGTCCCAGTCAAAGGTCCACATTTACCATCATAAATCTGCAAGTTACAAATATATCCAGTTGAACGTTCACAAACCATCCGTACCAGTATGCCGTACTTTGTAATTTTGCTTGGGTTATACACACGAAATCGCAAACGACCCCGCCAACCAGGCATACATTCATCAAGAGAAATTTCCCTATCTGGTATAAAATTAGTTCTGAAATTATTTACAACAATGTCTAAAATTGTACGGATTTTGTACAAACGATCTTCGTTTGTTCCTGCTTCAATGAAGTGAAGGTACCTTTGGATAAGCTGAAATATGTTCCTAGACATTGTTTGTGGAAATAATGGAGTCTGAAAAATTCCTCTCATTGACCAGTACAATTATAATTTTGGTTTTCGGACTATACCAGTTACAAAAATTAAACCAAGGAATTTTTTCATTTCGATTACTGTTACTAGTTTCCATTCTTCACTACGTGCATTTTTTGTAACGGCGCGGGGCGTTTTCGCGATCTGTTGTTTTGCGTATAAATTTGTCTGGTCAACTACTATTTCAATGAGTTCAGGAGGAATATAATGGTCAAAATAACTCATCACATCTGCTTCATTTTCAACTGCGAATTGCACACCCAGATTGCCTATGAAGGATGGTATTCTTGGTTGACGATCATTTTTAGAAAACCCTGTAGCTGGGGTAACATCTATCTGTCTGCGGCTCGGGCCCGTGTTGAAATGTTACTCTCATTATCACTCTCATTTGCACTTTCAGATTCACTCACTTCACTACTTGAAATTTCGGCAATATTATCTTATCTGAATCACTGTCATTTACAATTTCATTCATCGCATCAGCTGATTCTTCTTCAGTTCTATATCCAATCGTTTTTCTTTTCCTAGACGCCATGTTGCACTGAGAAATATAAACTATCACACGTACACGACTTCACGTATAAAAGATTCTTTATAGCCTGCAGCCAGAGACAGCCCACTCTACCTCTGAGTATAAGGATAAACACGGGTTCATTATATCGCAATGTAAGCATAATAAGCTATAAAAAGGATACAGATAACGTCAGCTAGATATACTGAAGTTGCTGTACAAGTTTCACGCCAGGTCAGCTGATTTAAGCTGAAAGAGCGCGATTGAAAAATTAGAACGACTTAGGTTGAAGCTGGCGATTTTAAGCATGAATTATTAAATCGACTAAGGTCAACTATGGCAGTGAACGTGTTAATAATGTCCATCCGGTACATGTGGTGGCAGGGGAAAAAACGGCTCTTCTTCAGCCATTGCCACGTGTGTTTTGCAAATTCTAAAAACTGCTGAATTGCATTCAGCTTCATGTAACGAAACTGCTATCACATGTAGCTGGTATGATAATACAGGAACTGCAGACCAGTTCCTACAGTCTCAGCATGATGCAGACAGCAGCAGGCTGTGCGACCAAGCAGCGGTCACAAGTACTGCCATTATGTCTACCTTCCGTCCAATACTCAAAGACTGGCGAACGCGCTTGTGCATGCAGGTCTCTTTATTGTCTATTCATTCGTGCCGAGGTCGCAGTGACGATATGGAATTACGTAATGCCTGAGTAATTAACGACGGACACTACTTTGCTCGTATAATAGCGAAATTCCTTATTTTAACAACAGTAATTAATTAAACCCATAACAAAATTGGGATCTTTACCGTCACTAAGTACTATGTGGGTGGTCAAATCAAGAGGAATGAGAGGGACGGGGCATGTGGCACGTCTGGGAGACAGGGTTTTAGTATAGAAACCTGAGGGAAACAGACTACTTGTAAGACCTACGCGTAGATGGGAGGATAATATTAAAATGGATCTTCAAAAAGTGGGATGAGCACATAGACTGTATTGGTCTGGCTCAGGATGGGAACAGACCTCGCGGAATTATGTACTAGCTGAGAACCAGTTAGATTCTCACGATGGACTCTGCTTCATGGAGTTGGTTATTTGGTTGGTTGGTTAATTATAAAAACTGACAAGTATATTCGAAGAATGCATGTAAAAAATGTACCTGTTTGGAAACATGAAAGTCAGAATGTATGAAGTAACTCTAAGTAGTGTTTTGTATGGGAGTGAAACTTGTTATCTACCAAATGGATAGATATTTAGAGTACTGGGCAACATACCTTTGGACGAGGAAATAAGAGGATACTCGTTTAGTCTCCTGTGTAGCTACTGGCTGCAGAAGATTAATTACAGTCAAGACATGACGCAATGCGCTCAAAAATGCTCCTCTCAAATGACATACAGTGACGAATTAACACTCGAAGTCCATAAATATTAATGTCCATACTCGACTCCACCACTAATCAGCAGCACAGGTAAGCAAATCTAAGTTAATCCGTGGAAACGTGTGACGAGAAATAACGTCACATTTCGACTGTGGTGCCATTTAACGCAGCGTGGCTCGTCATCAGCCTTGTATAATTCTGCATTGCGAAGAATCATGGGTGCAGTGGCTCACGTTCATATAGTGTTTTACTTTAATTTAAATAGTGGAATTTATTCTACGTGAAGGGTTTGTGTAATCTTTGTGTTCACTCTAATCGTTCACGTTCGTACACTCGTTGTCCTGTGGAGATATGAGAAACTAAAAATGTAAAAAGCACGGATACTACATCAAACGCTGAAACAGATCTTAAGCTGCTCTTGAGTAAAGGAAAAGCTTAGTACCAAGAAAACGGTGGACGGTACGTAAAAATTTCCTCGCAACAAAAATCATTGAAGAAGTTTCAGTTTCTGTGTAAACTTAAAATACGAGACAATGCTCGATTTAAGTGAATATGCGAGCTTTAAAAGGGTGAAAACAACAAAATATATTAAGGTTGGTTTGCTATTTATGAAATGGTTCCGGCAAGAACAGGTTCTTTTTCACCTGGTTATGTAAGTTTAATGAAAACTTTACCGTTTTAAAGTTTTCAGGCGTTTTCCGGTTTGATAAGCAAAGTTCTTTGAATATTTCCATGAACAAATTCTTAAGAGGAGTTCACTACGCTGCATGGCTGTTGGCCTTCAGCTGCCTGGTTTGTTCAATTCTTCCGAACTTTTCAAACATCTTAACAAAAGACATCCCGTTGTGGTTTGTAAATTGTGTTCCAAGAGTGAGACAGTTAACACAACTGTTTTGATATTAAAACATTATTTGTTTTTATACAAAATTCCTACACATTTCAGTCTCTAAGGGTCGTCATCAGGCTGAAATATAGAAAGATCGGCGGTGAACACTTAAAATTCGTATTTCTTTGAAAGACATAAAGACATGCCTGCTACAGAATTTATATTTGTTAACTTTGCATTAATGTATTTAGACCCACGTGAAAAAGCCTTGATGAAATATAATGTACACACTTAAACACAGCGGCACAAACACGAAGATTATTTTTGTAGACTACATATTGACTTTTAAACTTTGTTTTAGACATCCCGTTGTGACATTAATGAAGCAGGTAACAACACGCTTTATAGTTCTTTATTTCAAACACACAACATTTTTCGGCCACACACAGACTTCATAGGCTAATAATAATAGTATACATAATCAAGAACAATACATGTTATGCGAATATTAAAATGTCAGAACAATCGCTACACGTTAATTCTCGGCCATTTCATGCCGATTCCAGCCGTGAGTGATTTGCCTCATTCACGCTAGGTGGCAGATTGCGACAAGCTGACTTTCCGCGCGTCTGTCGCCATGCAGTACCTGCTTCGTATCGTACGCTTATGCATGAGCTTTTTTTTTTCCTTCCCCCTACGAATGGACTGGATTATCGGCTCGCACCACGCGACGTAAACAGAATACAGGTAAAAATCTGGTGCACGCAACATGCCGGTTAAGTCCACGGTATACTACTGCGTGAGAAAGTTGGAGAAAACTGGTACTTCTCAGGACGAACCCGGGAGACTTCGTCAGCAGATGGCCGACACTGCGACAGTGGATCTGTGCCAGGTTAGAGCGGTATCTCAGAAAATCTTTGCGAAGATTGTCCCATCAACCTTGTTGATTTTAGCCTACTTGTCAAAGAGCTACCAAAAAAAGCAAAGCTTCGACCACACAGAGTGACCACGGTTCGCCAGTTGTTGGAACAAGACAAGCAGAAACAACTTCGCTACTGCCAACGGCTGCAGGACTTCCTTCACAATTCGCCAAGACTGCTTGACATCTCGTAGTTTACGGATAAAGCCTGGTTCCATTTGTATGGTTAGGTGAATTCACAGAATTCTAGGATACGAACTGCCAAAAATCCTTAAGTTATTCGCGAAGAACTATGACATCCGGAAATAGGTGGAGTTTGGTGCGCCATATTTGGTCAAAAGCTCATTCTTTTCGAATGAATTTGTGGACGCCTATTTGCTTATTTGCTTATTTTCTCACTGTCTGTGGAAGAACTAGGCGAAGTGAAACTTAATAAAGGTTGTGTCCATCAGGGTGGCGCAACCTACCACCAGTCAAGAGAATTCAAGGCAATGATACAGGGTTTCTTCGAGGATCGAGTTATTTCCACGGATTTGTGGCCACTACGATCGCCCGACTTCAGCTATACTGATTTTTTTTTGTGGGGCTGTCTTAAGTAGAGAGTGTTCCAAAATGAAACAAGCATAATTGGCACACTGAAAGAGAACATTACAAAAGAAATCAGGCAAGCTGACGGCACAGCACTGAGGCGCACTACTGACAACACGCAACGTCGCATGGCCGAAGACGGCGGTCACTTAAAGTACAGAGTATGACGTCTATTTGTTCAACATGCAACAACGTATGTGTCTTACCAGTATTACACTCAGTTCATCCGTTCGTGATCCATGGTTAACTACTTGGGTTTCCTTCTATATGAATGACCCTACATAACTTTTAAGTCAGAAATCCGTGTAAATAGAATGCCACAAAATAGATTACCCAGAGTAATGAAACGCTACTCCCCAACTGGCAGAAGGAATCATGGTAGACCTTTGAAGAGACTTCTGGATACGTGAGACCGGAACGGGTCAATAAGTGACCCAACTCCATGACAGATAGTATGATGATGATGATGAAATTCGTTTCATGAAAATAAGAGTTTTAAAAGTTCCCCGCCGAGTTTTATAGATTCTTGTCTGGTGATGACCCGTAGGGGATGAAACATATAGCACTGTTATAGAGAACGGAGATGACTAACATTTCAGAATGCACTTTTGCCCTGCGAGTGTCTGCACACCAAGACAGAGAGGATGTCATTTCAAAACCTGTTCAGTTTCAATGGTTCCGCGGGATATGTAGTCTGTTAATAAAGGACAAAGAACATGGGGTATCCCATGGCCTGTATGGTCGCCGAAGCTCACTCCCACACACAACAGAGGAGCTGCAACGTGCTATTCGAGATGAAATTGCTACCATGAATCAAGAGTTGTTGTGCCGAAGTGCTGTCCGTTTTGTACATCGTTGAACTGAGTGTGTTCCGTACGAAGCAGGCCACCTTCAAGAGTTTATCGATCTAACAAAAGTGATAAACAAGTAGCATACTGCTCGCTTTGTACTTAAAAATTGTGCAATTCATTGTATCCTTTTGTTGTTGTTGTTGTTGCACGAAGTGTCAGTTGGCTATACGCCACCCTTACAAAAACAAATAAAGTTTTTATTAAAAAAAATAAGTTTTTTGACGGTTTCACTCTTGACACATAAATTTCAGCTTCCATTTGAGTTGCAGTGTGGAGGGCGGATGTGACGGACTTCACGATTGATGTCGACAGTGAGGTACGTGAAAAGCATCTGTGACTCTGGGGGGTGCTGGAATCTCATATAGGATGTGCAAGCTACAACTTCGACGTTACTACATCTCTCTCAGCTTGCTTGTACCCCCACTATTTGGTTTCGTATAAGCGTTTCCGTCGAAAGTGTACAATGCTGGTGTTATCGGGAGATTGCATGGTTTGGTGCTTTATTGAGTTCTGCAGATATCATATCATATCAGCCTCTTCAATCAAACAGCTTTATTCTTTACCCACCAAATTTCGTCCTCACAGCAAGTACATTTGTTCAAATACGAATATATGCTCTGCCTTCCTTAATATGTCGCAACAAATATATGCTCAGTGACCTACTGTACTTTAAAACAACGGAAAAGATTTTCCTGTTTACTACATAATGAAAGATTAACGATGAGACCTAAACACTTAAGTAGTAGACAAATACGCTTTGAAATTGTGTTGTGTGCAGGGCGTGCGATATTATGCAAGGCAGTTATTTAAGTGTCCACAGTTGCCTAATGTTAGTTCGCTTTTGCCACCCACCAGTGTATTCCTACGGTGCTTATGAGAGGTCTGTATAAAGATCTTCTAGTCGCTACGCTTATTTCGTAAGATACAAACATTCAATACAGCTGATGACAGAAATGTCCTGGAATTTCAAAGGGAAGTTTACGGATGTGCTTGTTCTGAACAGAACAGTAATTTGCAAATACATAAACAGACGCCCGATGACAAATTTCTTGCCCTCTGAAGAAAACAGCGGAAAGAAATTGGTGCAACTTCGGTAACAAATCCAAGCAGATCGCTGACTGAACTGGTGCAGCAGGCAGGGCTTGTTTGCGTCATCAGCACTTCACGCAGTACGTGTGCTACCTTTCAATCAAATAAGGACAGGTTTGTTATGTCTTCATACAGCTATTGTCTTCACAGCCTCATAGCCTCACAGCTTCATAGCCTCACAGCCTCACAGCTTCATAGCCTCACAGTCTCATACGCTCACAGTTTCATAGTCTAACAGCTTCATAGCCTCACAGCTTCATAGCCTCACAGCCTCACAGCTTCATAGCCTCACAGTCTCATACGCTCACAGTTTCATAGTCTCACAGCTTCATAGCCTCACAGCTTCATAGCCTCACAGTCTCATACGCTCACAGTTTCATAGTCTCACAGCTTCATAGCCTCACAGCCTCACAGCTTCATAGTCTCATACGCTCACAGTTTCATAGTCTCACACGTGTAACGTCGGAGGGAGAGCTAGTGCTTTGCAGTAATTTCCTTATCGAGTTCTTATGGGTTATATAACCATTAACTCCGTTCTAAGGGAAGGACGATAAGAATGTTAACTCTATTATATGTTAAAATTCAGTCCTTACCTCATAGACAATAAGGTCCTACATTACTACACCAAATCAGTTAAATTCTTTAAGAAAATATTCTCCGAATATTGTGAGGCTCACAGGGAACTTAGAGTAGAGTGTGCGTGTGGGCAAACAGTTAAAGTTACGGTAGGTAGTACGTAGAGTTACTACTGGGTTTCAAAATTAGATATGTTCTCCCGAATGCTGTATCTTCCGATTTGAGATGAAGAAGGAAGAAGAGAAGTAACTACAGGTTTCACTGACATTTTGTACCTAGCAACAGAAAAGATTCAGAATATTGGCAACGAAGTGTTAAGAAAAGTATTTGGAAGTGAGATACAGGGTGTGGGAAAGAACACGCGTATACAGCGAGAAAGGCGTAATTTATTCTCACTGCCGGGTAGTGTTCATGTGATAATATCAAGGGGGTGAGATGGACAGGACATGTAACACGCACTTGAAGGAAGCTGTGGTGTGCTACAGGATATGTCTTAAAACCTTAAAGAAATTGGCTACTTTGAAGAAGTAAACGTAGCTGTGAGTATAATATTAAAATGGACTATTTGCGGATCTGGACTGAACTAAGTTAACTTCAGCGGTGAGCTCTTAAAAGAAGACAGTGGGCCTTTAGATTTTATTGCAGGCGCAGAATATTTTCACTGCCTAGTCGACTTTCAGCTTATCAAATTACCCCGTTGAGTAAATTTTTAGACTAAATCACGTCCTCATGAAGGTAGATATTAATGACAGTCTAGAAAAGGACATGTTTATAAATATGTGGATGCGAGTGTATTAAAATAACAGGAAATCCTAACCGTACAGAAAGACATAAGAACAGCAGTGTGTATATGCGTGTGAATAGATCTCTGAAGTTTCCAATAACATGTTTAATTAATTAAGCGCAGTTACGAATTTAATTTGCCGCACCATTTGGTGCCTAAGTGAGAGAAAGACCCTTGATGTCGCCCTTCTTCTGCTGAATTGTAAGATTTTTTACGCGAAAACTACGGCTAACGTCTTGAAGACTGAAGTGAAACAGATTTTCTTTAAAGATTCAGTCCGCAACGCGCAGTAAACACCCTCTGTCTCAGTTATAAAACCCTGTCAGCTAATGCTGTATAAAGAAATAATCGCTGTTTGGTCTGAGTTTTATCTATCTATCTATCTGTCTGTCTGTGTGTCTGTCTGTCTGTCTGTGTCTGTATGTCTGTGTCTGTATGTCTATCTATCTGTCTGTCTGTCTGTGTCTGTATGTCTGTGTGTTTGTCTGTGTGTCTGTCTGTGTCTGTCTGTCTGTGTGTCTGTCTGTGTCTGTCTGTATCTGTCTGTCATCTATCTGTCTGTCTATCTATCTGTATGTCTATCTATCTATCTGTCTATCTGTCTGTCTGTGTGTTTGTCTGTGTCTGTGTGTCTGTCTGCCTGTCTGTGTCTGTCTGCCTGTCCGTGTCTGTCTGTCTGTCTATCTATCTGTCTGTCTATCTATCTGTGTCTGACTATCTATCTGTCTGTCTGTCTATCTATCTATCTATCTATCTATATATCTATCTGTCTGTCTGTGTGTTTGTCTGTGTGTCTGTCTGTCTGTGTGTCTGTCTGTCTGTCTGTATCTGTCTGTCTATCTATCTGTCTGTCTATCTATCTATCTATCTATCTGTCTGTCTATCTATCTATCTATCTGTCTGTCTGTGTGTTTGTCTGTGTGTCTGTCTGTATCTGTCTGTCTATCTGTCTGTCTGTCTGTCTATCTATCTATCTATCTGTCTGTCTATCTATCTATCTATCTATCTACTTATCCGTCTAACTGTCTAATTTTCAGGTGACTTATGCCCGTTGTGCTTTCAAAAGTGTATAGTCTATCAAAACTCTCTTTTATATAAAATATATTTCCTTAAAAGAACATAACATTTACAATGTTTCGGCTCTCATACAGCCATCTTCAGGCTGTAACACAAAAGGGCTTTAATATAAAATTGGCAAAGCCTTAAAATGACCAGATCTCGTTTACATGTCTTGTTAAATATAATATATTAATGTATAAAATCTAAATTATAAATATAAATTGTAAAACTGCATGGGATAATACAGACATAAAGTAGAAATTTTGATTATGATAGAAATCTGATATGTTGGCAGTCTGTAGACGTAATTGTTGCGATATTGTTTAAAAGCCACTTCACTCAGAAGAAGGGAAGTCTTTGTCGTGGGGTACCTCTTAACCCTTTGGCACTGGAGCTGGACATTTACAGTTTAGCAAACCATTTATGTAAAATGTGAATATTTTATGAACCAAGAAGGGTAGCATTAGGAAATACACGACATTTTGTGGAGGAATAAACGAAGATGATGAGAGAAATTCTAAAAAAATAATTAAATATATTTGTTGACTAAATATATAAAAAGAGTACTCTGGGGAGTAGCGGTACGGCTGTCCTATATACAGGATGTATGGTGCCTAAAGGTTAAGGTGAATGTGGAGCACTGTTTATGTATAGACTAGAAGCGTAGTACTAGTGCTGAGCGTGGGGGCGCTGCGGTGTTGCCATGTCACAGATGAAGGTTGGTCACATGGATGGCATGCATTGCACTTCTATCTTGGTCAAAATATAATAAGTCTCATTATATAATTGTCGGACTGTGTATTTCGTAGGAAATCTCTTAGATGAAATTGTGATGTAATTATGTAGAGGATTTATATCTTTTATGGCGTACGTTGTGTTGGTCTGTATATGTATTATTGTATGCAGTTATATTACTTACGTTTTTGGTACGTTATATTTATCATGGTCTTGTTTCTTGTGTAGTTGGTGTAATTTGTGTAGTTGGTGTAATTTGTGTAGTTGGTGTAATTTGTGCAGAATGTGGAAATATTTTTTTAATTTTCTGTATAGTCACATGGAATTTTATGTTTTTTTGGTTTGACACTGATCATTTTTTATGTAAGGCACTCGAAGTTTAGTATGGTTAAGTAGAGTTTTTTATTTTTGGTGGTTAGAATACTGATTTCGGTCCCTGAATGTTCTGCGTAGTATGAATGCTGAAAGACTATTGATTGGACGAAAGGGATGATATAGTGAGCTGGTGTGGGGGGGGGGTATGTTAGTTATATTCCAGTGTTTAAAATAGCGTCCATGATTTTATTGGGAAAGATCGTTTGTTTGTCATTAAGCTGTATATTATATATATATATATTTATTTATTTATTTATATTTTGTATTAAGGCCCTTTTAAGTTGCAGCCTGAAGATGGCTTCATGAGAGCTGAAACACTGTAGCTATTATGTTCTTTCAATTAAATATCAGTCCCACTACAGGCCTGAGGCACCCAGAGGTTTCCAGGAAGTTAAAGTTCCCATATTTCGTGACAACGGCACTGGATGGTGGTAGGTTGTCAGCCTTACGCACCAGCCGCCTTTACCCCCAGGAAATACTCCTGGTACTCATTTCTGTTAGAGGCTGAGTCCACCCCAGGGCCATAGTGTCGATCGGAAGGATTACGTCACTGAAAATTTCCAATGACACCATCTGGAATCGAACCAGCGACCTTCCGATTTGTAGCACAGCACCTTAACCACTGTGCTACCGCGGTCCCTTTAATTAAATATATTGTATATAATAAGGTTCTGTCACGCTATAAACTTATATACTGTGCTAAGTCTATATATAATATAATATATATAGATAGAAAGATATATGTATCTTTCTATCTGTCTGTCTGTCTATCTATCTATCTGCCTGTCTGTCTATCTATCTATCTATCTGCCTATATCTTTCTGTCTCTCTCTATCCATCTGTCTACCTACCTACCTATCCAACCATACATCCAGTTTTCCACTATTACTAAGTTCACCGGATCGCATTCTCTTTTCTCCACAGTTGCTGCTTCGTCACATGTTAAATTCCTCTGCTTCATAAGCCTCCCCACTTACTTTTTCCACTTTACTTCGAATCCTCCTCGTCGTCTTCCTCCCGGTGACCAATCCATTATTCGCTTAGGCCATCTGTTATCCTCCGAGATTCATACGCAATGCATAACTACAATGAGTGGGCAGAACGTGGAGTGCGTGGATGTTGGCCTGCGTGGCGCGTAAAGAACCGCAAGATTCTAAATTCACAGACTTTCATTTAGCAGATTAACACTGCATATTACTTGCCGTGCTCCCTGCGCAGGTAGACTGCTGTGCAGCATAGCGTCTCTAACACTCTGTCAGTTGCTCACAGTTTTTCGACGGATGAGTGACACCGTCTGGTTTCAATTAAAGTTTCTCTTCCGGAACAGTAGAGTTGACCTGCAAGGTCTGCTGCATTTCGCCCGAGAATACTTGTATGAGGCGAGCCGTACTGACGTGTGGACTAGCTTACATACCAGGATAATCCAGTGACGCACAAGGGAAGGCATTCTCTATCGGCACAATGTCGTATTATCGATATCTTTCTAGTGTCAAACTGATAATGCACCTAGTAATAATGTTCGGTTATGTATTTTATTGTGCTCTTAAACACTGCGTCTAGAAAAACACGAATGTGATTTGAAATAGGCAACGGCCGATTTATTCCACATGTCGGTGGCTTCACCATCCATGAGTGTCGTGTCTCAACTGATTCCACATAACCTTATTACTTCTTGCAACCTCACAAATTTACCCAGTATGGAAACACACAAACCAGCAGAGGTTCGGTTCTTTGCCTGAGTTTTTTTTTTTAAAGAAACTGTTAAAATAACTACATTTCATGATATCTGCGCACTTCTATGATGTTACGCAGCGTATAGCGGTAATTCCTTACTGACATTTCAGAACAACCTATCGGTCCAATCTTCAAGGTTCAAATGAATATGTGATCGATAGGTTGTCCCGAAACGTTGATAAGGAATTACCGCTATACGCTGCGTAATATCACAAAAGACCGCGGATCTCATCTACTTCGCGACAGAAGGCTGAAATCGTACAAACTAAATCTCTTGTTTCTATAAACAGAGTGTACTGTTTATCATGTTCTTGAGCAGGGTAGCCTTATCGCATAGAAAACCTGCACCTGCTGGGACATCCCGTGACTCCTGCTATGCTCCAGTACACTGTAAAAGGAACACTAAACTAAAACTCCGTGGCCTTAGTCCGCACGCGAACTATACCGACAGAGCGGCCGCCGCCGGTCGGCGAAGTTAGTGCCAACTTTTGCGGATAGAGGGGTGTCACGTGATCAGCGCAACGGGTCC
>Ga0123352_10013498_pt1 | contig 12962 bp, 9 predicted proteins | sample TergutLab28metaG_FD_89700 | JGI IMG/M metagenome (GOLD analysis project Ga0123352, IMG submission 89700) | Labiotermes labralis P1 segment gut microbial communities from Petit-Saut dam, French Guiana - Lab288 P1 | ecosystem: Host-associated > Arthropoda: Insects > Digestive system > Gut ... | reverse complement strand
TGTTTTCTCCACTGACACACCCTGTAGTCTCCACACTGACACACCTTGTAGTCTCCACACTGACACACCCTATAGTCTCCACACTGACACACCTGTAGTCTCCACACTGACACACCCTGTATTATACACACTGACACACCCTGTAGTCTCCACACCGACACACTCTGTAGCCTCCACACTGAGACACCCTGTAGTGTCCACACTGACACAACCTGTAGCCTCCACACTGACACACCCTGTAGTCTCCACACTGACACACTGTAGCCTCCATACTGATACACCCTGTAGTCTCCACACTGACACACCCTGTAGCCTCCACACTGACACACCCTGTAGTGTCCACACTAACACAACCTGTAGCCTCTACACTGACACATCCTGTAGTCTCCACACTGACACAACCTGTAGCCTCCACACTGACACACCCTGTAGTCTCCACACTGACACATCCTGTAGTCTCCACACTGACACACCCTGTAGCCTCCACACTGACACACCTGTAGTCTCCACACTGACAAACCCTATAGTCTCCACTCTGACACACCCTGAACTGTAGCTTTAATTGTTGCAGTTTATATTAGTGATGTGGTAACAAATGAAACTCACATGTCATTTTAGTGTCTGAGCAAGGAAGTTCTCACATTTGTCAACAAATTTTAATATGAAACTAAAGTGTTCTAACACGGCACTGTCCATGTAGTTAGGCACGAGTGGATATATATAACAACTGACACAAATGTCACGCAATACACAGTAATTACACAAACCAGAAAGTACGACATACTTCATACAGTGTTTTGACATTATAGCATTTCAGATACAAGCTTCTGCTTATGAAATGAGTGCGCTATCAGATAAGGCACTCATTGTCAGAAAAATGCAGGCTCTTTACTGCATAATTCCCACTAGAGATTTTTTTTCGAATCTCCATACGTTATTTTTCTCGGTACTATTTTCACGTATGATACAATAACTGAGTATACCATTACCATCGACACTACCATTAGACGAACAAACGACTACATAAGCATGACAATCAGGCTTCTGACACATCGATACCGAGACTAGAATAATGAACTTCGACACAGACAATACATCCGAATACCTACCAAAATATATAACATAAGCACAACCAACACTACCACAGTTATCTTGTTTTGCCAGTACAGTTTTTAGTACGTAAATCCGCAATGTGGTCGCAAGCCGCATACACCAAGCAGAATTTGTCAGATGTGACAAGGAACCCAAATGACGCAAACGTCTTTAGGAAAAACAAAATCAAATTAAAGCGCTGCAAATTTAACCTTGAAAACTTTAGGAGATTTTATCATTCGATTATATGGTGTAACTATTTTAAATCCTACTGATAATTAACACTAATTAACACGTGTCTCTATAACTAATAAAGCTGTTTAAATACTCTACTTCAGGTAGTATATTGGATGGGTGACTGCCAGGGAATATCATGTGCTGTTGGCATTATACTTATATGGGCCGGGATAACTCAGTTGGCACAGAGACTGGCTTCGGGCTGGACGGTCCGGGGATCGAATCTGCGAAAATGTATGGTTTGTGGGGGTGGGAGCAATTCTCCTCAACTTGTTACCTTGACAATATTTTCGCTAAACCTTCTTCGTGCTCCAGCCACTTTACGCTTTTAGACGTCAAGAGACCACGTTCAAGTGGCTTGCTGTCGTGTGGAGTTTGTGGCTGCGGAATTTGGAATATGGATATCAATGCTTTCGGAGCAGCCTGCTGCCACCGTCTTCAGGATGTTAAAGCACTAGGGCTACTGCCCCCATCTACGTGATCGACCCTAGAGATGGCGGCAGTAGATTCGTCAGAATTATTGGATATTATCTTTTGCAAGGCCTCGTACCTCGCGAGACCTAGGTAAGATTCTCCAGTCCTTCGAAAAACCCAAATTTAAAAGATAACCGATCTTGCCGTACACCGAACCCAGACATCCCCGTCCTGCAGCCCGTCAGTGTGGGATGCACACCGATTAAATCTCGACAGAACTCTCAGCTATACTGCAGGGAGTGCATGGTGTTTTCTCGTTGTCTATCAAAAAAAATGCAGAAATTTTACACGACTAGCCCTCAAATTGAATTTTCGCGGTCTCCTTATTTGCCCTTCGGATGCAGTTTTAACACCCGCAGTTAAAAGCAAATTTTAAATAGCTTCATCAGTTCCAAATTCAGAATTGTTAGCAATCCTGTCAACTTTGCAGATCGAAAATCTTTGAGGCCGAAAAAGCGACGTCAGAAAACTAAGGATCGATGATCATAAAATACGTTTACGTGACATATATTTAGTAATTGCAGACTGTGGTAACATCCCGCACACGGCTGTCATATGGTGCCGAACGACTGTCATCCGCTTCCAGCGCCGAAGGGAAGTTTTACCTGCCACAAATCTCAAGTTAATAGCGAGGTAGAAACATTTGTAACAAGATGGATGATGACTCAGGACACAAACTTCTGTCATCAGGGGATGGAAAAGCTTCTTTCACGATATGATAACCTAAATGCCTCATAAATTTTGGAGCTAAGTATGTCATTTGACGAAGCTGTTAATCGCTCGAGTTTTGTATTGGGGTGCTGATAAGTCCTTAGCCCGACCAGGATGGAAACAAGCTGCGCCTGTCAAAACTGTGATGGGCAGAAGAATGCATTGATTTGGCTAGGGTAGGGACAGGTGGTGTACTCTTGTGAATGTGGTAATGAACTTCCAAATTCCATAAAATCCTGGGAATGTAGCTTTTTTCCTCCCTGGTCGGGTTAAGGACTTATCAGCACACCTGTAGTGTCGGTGAAGGATGAATGAGCCTGGATACTTAACAGAACGATAGTGTCCGTATGTCCGTATGTCCGTAGGAACGGAGGAAAACCTATCCAGTTCTACTTTGTCTATCACAAATACAGTAACTGGAGACGGGCTGTTTGTAAGAGTAGTGGTTTATTGGTACACTTAAAATAGAAGTGATATTGATTACAGCTACAAATAGTAAACCCCGACACGTGCCTTTGACACTTATTTCGTCACTGACACTCGTGAGACTGAATCTGGAATTCGGCAGTGTGAAACAGCTGTGGATGCACTCTGCATGTCGTTACGTATTGGTGATGAATGAACCCTCGGAGAAAGATGAGGGTAAGAGCTGGAGGAGATAATGATTTGGCTGGAGCCGGGTGTGTGTAATAAATATTGTTTTTTTTTTGTTTGTTTGTTTTGTGTTTTGAATTATCGAGTGATTCTCTCGTGAGTCAGTTGGCTATTGTCCAGCTTTTGAGATTTATAATCACAGCCATTTCCGGTCTGACACAGTTTCCCACATGCTGAGAAAATAATTTACCATATACCATTTTTTTCTACCTATAGTAGCCGCAACGTGTCTAAATGGCTTCCACGTCACACGAGAAATTACGGGGTTAATTCAGATTGCTTGAATATCGGGATAGCGTTTCTACTTTCACTGAGTAAAAGTCGATATTCGCTTATGGACCATCGCTGCCTTTGTTGTCTGGGTATGAAGAATAGTATTAATGTTGGCATTCTCTGCTTATAGTGTCATGGCACCGGGTAATTCTGTATTTATTTGTTGGCAATCTAATCCACCATGCATCTTGCAATAACAATGTAATATTTACGAATAAGTTATTGGTGACACTAAAATAGGAAGAGCCTCTTTACGATCTGTCGATTGTGACGCCGTTTAGTGTGGTAAATGGATATCAGTGTTTTTGCAAAACCTGATGCCAACAACTTCAGAAAAAAAAACAGAGAATTATGAGCCGGAGTTTGAGATAGCATTTTACTCTCAAAAGTTGGTACTATCAACTAAACTCCGAGATGTCAAAGGCTCAAAAGAGAGTGCCCCTAGTACTCACAGTTTTTGGAATATCATTTTCTTAAAAAATAAATTTCTTCTTATGTTCAAATTTGTTTTAATCTTCAAATTTTTTGTGTAAATATTTAAATTTCAAATTTCGACATTATGTAGGGGAAAGCTACCTAGTAGTTAGAGTGTGCATGCTGATCACAATAGCAGTTTTATCAAGTCTCCCATGAAATTTGCAACTATATTACACAAATACAGTAAAGTAAGAATAGTACCACAGCGGCGAAAAAATATTCACTGAGGGGTTTGTTAGATAAAAAATTGTGTGGGTATCTATGCTTCGTCATGGAACAATTACACAGGAAATATTTTAGAATATGGGCAACAATGCTTAGTTGTGTCATTTGTCAGCGTGAAGACATATACTTCTCACGACACTGCTGTCAGACCTTCCAGCTCTACCCGGTGAAGCAACGTGCGATGCAATTCATTACGTTCACAGTCGCAGTGCGGTCCATATGACTCGCATTATTTCCACTCAGCTATTCGTAAAGTCGCGGCACATGGCCTGTAATCAAGCTGAGATTTTCGGAACATGATTTATCAGAGTCATACGTAGAAGGTAATGATACGTCTACGTGATAAATGAATTAAGTATTTAAGTTATTGCAATATTCCTGAAGTTAATATACGGTCTCTTACATCAAATTTGGTGTCACAAAGCGATGAAATACACATTGTAGTTTATGTTTATTTAACCTTATGTACTGGACAAGTAACAGCATACACATATTCTTCACTGCAAAGACCAGTCGAATATGGATGTTGAGGAAAAATGTCTGTGCTTATTCTCAGAATCATACTAAACCAATAAAAACAACATGCCAAAAATGCAGGGTCTTAATTTTTTTTAAAATTAGGCGGTGCGCATAAAGCTATGCGCATATTACCCATCGTGCTCCGAAAGGTCCAACTACAAACATTGTACCTGACACAATTAACAAATAATATACTTATTTAACATTTAAAAGTTAGGAGACATTATGGTGCACATGATTGGAATTTATGTACAACATTACTGAATTTTGAAAGGTAACATACAATGGGCATTCGAAGAGGGTTTCAGTACATTTCCCCAAAAGTAAAACATTTATGTTGCATGTATGGATAAACAAAACTTAAAATCAGAACACGTCATTTGAAGAATAAAGTACACCAGGTAGGCTGTTTACGATTTCCCATTTATTACAGTGCTTATGCTGTATGCCGCAAAGATGGTTTTGGTGTCCTCTGTTGAAGGGAATAATTATATATACGTTAGAAATATGGTCGTGTAATAAGTAGATGAGAAGGCGCTGTACATATTTAAAGTTCCATTTTCATACTTGCCACAAACAAATACTTCAGCGAAATAGGAAGCATTAACCATACCAGCACACCAGCCATCAGTAATTAAAAATCTCTAAGTGAACTCTGTCACTCGAGACGACGGGATCATTTCATATTCCATTCATAATTGGACCATTTTCGAAAAATAATCCTCTCATCAATAATTTCTCCGGAAATGATACGGCCTTCAGCTATTAATGCCAATTTTATTTTCAACAAATTCGTCCAAAAATTATGTGTCAATCGGCTGATCGGGCAGAATTAATGATTCAGCCACGGTATCTGCGGTTTGGTTGCTAGGGTTTGAAGCGTGGCACTTGTGTGTCCAACATTCGATGCAATTCTAACTGAAGCAGGATGTGATTAATTACAATCAATACATCGTCCTTTGCTCTAACATCAGACTCCAGACACACGATAAGCGGGGTACTAGACCGAGAATTTGTAATTACTAATGAGAAACTAAACTTAGCAAATAATTTATTAATCAAAGAAATTCTAGGCACATGTTATGAAAATAAGATAATGCTGTATTAGATGTGAAGGTTCTCGGAGATCTCTCTTCATCATTTACTTCATGACGAAACAGAATAAACGCGTTAATATAAAAAAACCAACTAGATGGAACAATGAGAATTTATTAAAAACTTCAATCAGTTCGACATATTTCGGGCGATAATGTCGCCCATCCTCAGGAGCACTAGACTGTTTTACGGCTTGTGGTATAATGCACCGACGGTGCTGCAGGCCGGCAGCATCGTCGGTGTGTGTGTAATACTTAAGGTAATGCCTAAAACTCTCCAAGCTAATTTTCTTATGTAACGAAAGTTGGCAACTTTGTATTTTAATTTCTCCACGGCAAATTATACTTACTCTCTTTAAAAATTAGTTTATTTTTAGTTTATTAGTTTATTTCTAGGCGTAACATTAGATCTTATCCGTCCACTAAAAAACTGAAAGCAGAACGTAATGGTGCTTCTCCAGACAGACCTCGTTTTTGGCACTGACAAGGACAATATAAAGAATATGTATTTTTTTTATTGTTATTGTTACACCGTGCATGTTGTCGAGTTACTCAATTATTACACCAACCACTACACATATATAAAATGTATAAAATTTACACATTAAAATATTAAAAACGCTCCAACATGCTTCGGTCCTAAGACCATTATCAGGGAGCTATATATTCCTTGCTAAAGTCACACTAGAAATAGTCACAGATTAATTTCGTTGTACGAGTTGTGTGTTGTGGTAGCATGCTGCCACAACACACAACTCGTACAACGACATTAATCTGTGACTATTTCTAGTGTGATTTTAGCAAGGAATATATATATCTCCCTGATAATGGTCTTAGGACCGAAGCATGTCGGAGCATTTTTAATGTTTTCATGTGTAAATGTTATAAATTTTATATATGTGCAGTGGTTGGTGTAATAATTGAGTAACTTGAATAAAGATTATGGTTGGCAGAAATAGACACAGAATGTATGCTACTACTGCTCTTAAAGAAGTGGGATAAGAGGGAAAAGGGGATTTGTATAGAATTCACCAGGCTAAGGTTGTGGTCCATTGACTCCTTGTTAAAACTGAAAAGAACCATACAAAGCACAAATTTCTGGACCACATGTGGGACTATCAGATTCTCAAAAGTCTATTCCACCATTAAGATAGTTGCTACTTATAATATTCACAGATAACTAAGATGTCACTCTCTGTCATTCTTAACCACATGCGTCTGTTATTAGGCCTACATCATATGCTGTGACCACAAAATTCAGACCTAAACGTACTATACTCGTAAAATTATAACTGAAGTTTTCTACCAATATTAACGTCTCAAGATACTTGCGGACTGAAGCACACTGCAGCAACAAGAATTTAACTATGACGAACTCCCATAATGTATATTAATATGTGAAAAATCGTCGCCTTCTCCATTCATGTTTTCACGATTTTCATTAATTTTCGTACGGCGCGTATAGTAATTTATGATTGTGAAATATATGATATACATATGCTTACTACATGTAAAATTTTCATTCAAAATATGCGCTAACAAACATGATTAACGTAACCTACTCTTCAAATAATTACGCTTAAGGCCTGACAGGTCTTATATAAGTGTTGTAATATAATATACTACAGTGGTTAAGGTGCTGTACTACAAATCGGAAAGCCGCTGGTTCATCCCAGTTGGTGTCATTGGAATTTTTCATTGACATTAAATCCTTCCGATCGCACTATGGCCCTGGGGTCGACTCAGCCTCTAACAGAAATGAGTACCAGGAGCATTTCCTGGGGGTAAAGGCGGCCGGTGCGTAAGACTGACAGCCTTATCACCATCCTGTACCGTTGTCATGAAATCTTTGAACACTAACTTCTTGGAACCCTCTGGGCCATTCCAAGCATGTAACGGGGCTGATTTACCTTTTTTTAAAATATAATACGCATTATACCTAATGTTAAATACTACTGTATAACTCTTCATACCGCAGGTATCAAATTTCATGACGGCTTGTTACTTGTAACATATTATATTTGTGACCATAATAAATAAATAAATACGTGTATATTGAACAGAATTTTTCTCCACTAAATAGGTGCAGATTCGGTTTCCTGAATGTGCCGAGAATTTACCTGAATAGCGGAGAAAGTTTTACCTTATACGGAAGGGGTAATCGTCACAGAATTACATGTTAGCTTCATGTACGTACTTTCTAGTTATAACACACAGTGCGTCTACTAAGTTTTAAGATTGATTGTGCAGAGCGAATACTACGCGCGCCATCGTGCATTCACCCACAGAAACACGTAGGAGCAAGTCTCGACACGTTGTGTGCTTAGTGTTGTCTGAGTGAGTTGAGCAGTATTTGTGATTTGTGGCGTGAAACGAAGCTGTGTGTGAAAGTCTCGTCATGGATTTGAGTATGGAGCAACGATTAGTGATAAAGTTCTGTTTTAAAGCTGGAAAAATTGCGACGGAAAATCTTCAAATGGTAAATGCAGCTTATGGAGACCAAGCACTATCCCGTTCGAATGTTTTCCGATGGTATGGATGATTTCGTGACGGACGAGAAGACACTGAAGACGACCCCAGGAGTGGAAGGCCTACAGAGCGTCGCAATGACAACAATATCGGGAAGATTTCTCCGTTGTTGCTTCAAAACGGTCACATTTCGCTAAGAATGCTAGCAGACGAGGTGAACATTGGCAAGGACGCGGTGAGAAAGATTGTAGTTGCAGATTTGCCAAAACGGAAGATTTGTTGGCGCTTTGTTCCACATTCTTTGACTCCAGAGCAGAAAGAGCGGAGAACTGCAGTTGCAGAGATTTGATTGCTACAGCAGACAGTTATCCTGACTTCTTTAAGAAAACTGTAACTGGCGATGAGACGTGGTGTTTTGCCTACGATCCGACCACTAAACATCAATCCGCTGCATGGGTCGGAGAAACCTAGTCACGGCCGAAAAAAACTGCGATTTCAGAAATCTCGTGTGAAGACCATGTTGGTGATTTTCTTCGATTGGCAAGGCGTAATCCACAAAGAATTTGTTCCGGAAGGTGAAACTATGAAGGCAGTGTACTACAAAGTTGTAATGGAAAGGCTCCTAAACAAAAGTCGACGTGTTAGACCGGGCATGTGTGAATCTGGCGACTGGTTCCTTTTGCACGACAACGCCCCGTCCCACAACGCGACAATCGTCAATCAGTTTTTGGCCCAATGAAAAGTGACAGTGCTAGACCACCCTCCGCATTCGCCAGATTTAGCAGCTGCTGATTACTTTTTATTCCCAAAAGTGAAATCCCACTTGAAGGGGCGCCTCTTTGACTCGATTTCGGACATCCAGTCAGCCATGACAAGTACATTAAACACTATTACAAATGACGACTTCTACAGAGGCATCCAGAAGCTGTATGCTCGTGCAAATCTGTATGTATATTTACAAGGGATCTATGTCGAAAACTAAATAATAAAAGTGTAATTTCTTTCACACAAATACATTTTATAATGCCAGTCATAAAACTTATTAGACGCACTGTGTAAACACGTACTTGTACTTCAGTGGCGCAACAGCCCAAAACCGGCCTCTTCACTGTTGAGGTATCCACATCACACATAATTAAATACACACACAAACCCGGAAGGACTTCTCTGGGCGGGTGATCAGCCCCGTCGTAGAGACCTCTACCTACATAACACACAACAAACACAGGACAGGGACATTTATTCCCTCAGTGGGATTCGAACTTTTGATCCCAGCAATCGAGGGGCAGCAGACCTGTGTCTTTGACAGCACAGTCACCACGATCGGCCTAATAAGGTCATGGGCCTCACGAATATTGTTCCAAATCACTCGTTGTCTTCGAAATGCACTTTCAAAAATCCTAGTTCTATAGCAGTAACGAAAACGAAAACCTTACAGATCCAGGTTACGCTTACAGAAACCTTTATCTTAATAACCTGTAGATAATATTGCTTAATCATGATATTAAAAAAGATGTCGACAGCTGGCTGCACGTCTGTCCTCCACATTTATTCACCATAACTCAAATTCAGGAATAAGGTTTTAATTTTAAAATACGAATACTGATTTCTATACAAGCCTAATCGTCAGGACTGAAATGTAAAAATCAATTCACGCACTGCCATTTGTATCAACCGACTAACCTTACTTATTCAGAGGCTGTGTGTCAGCGACGTCTTCCAGCCTTCGTTAGCACCTGAAAATTAAACCAAATATGTAACTTATTACCATATGTTAGGTAAGACCGTCAGCTGAGTGTTTCTTATTATTAAACTGTTATAAAGGTAAAAGTAAAGTGATCCCGTTACAGGCCCGGTGTAGCCCAGAGGGTGGGTAGAGGCATAGCTCTACTCTTCCATGACCGTGACACTAGAACGGGGTGAGTGGTCAGCAGCACGCCTCGGCCGCACTTTACCCCTGGGAAAGACACAGTATCCATTTTGCAGGAGGCTGGGTGGGCCCCAGGGCCGGTCTGGACGGGCGGAAAATCCCGTCCCCACCGGGATTCGATCCCGGACCGTCCAGCCCGTGGTCAGTCGCTATACCGACTGAGCTACGGGGCCCACGTTAAATTGCTATAATAACTAATAAACACAATCGTGCAGATCTAATGTATTGGTTTTTATTCAGAATTGCTACGTGTTTCGGCTGTCTACATCAGCCATCTTCATTTCTGTTGAACAAGATGTAGTTTAATTCTGGCAGAGACGTCTGACCCTGTTATGTTAAATTATGTATGAGCCAGTGTGCGTACAATCACACTGGAACGTCACAACTTGAAGTTTGTTTAGCCTGTGGCTTTGCAGGCCATTACATACGTACTCTAGATCAATCTCCATTCATTACTCTAGCCATAAACTCAGAATGTTCTGGCCGTATATCCTGCTTCAGACTCCGTCCGTGCACGTTATTCTTGCTGTAGTCATGGGCTTACAGAATCGCACTGCTGGTGATTTTGTTAAAAACGTCAAATGAGATTATATGACGACATTTTATTTGTTATACAGTGAATGACGATTTCAGTAGTTCAGCTTTGGATCATTAGACGATTACGAAAAACGAATTGGAAAGCTTGCGGAAGGAAAGGTTTTCGGGTGGCTTCATTTCAGATACCGTGTCGGAATCTGTCTGAAGGGTTTAACTGCCTCCGCAGAGCACAGCCATTCCTGAGAAGCTAACAGTTCCTTAATTAGTCAAGAAATTCCCTTCATTTTAAGGATACCGAAGGTTCATTACAGCATTCATAACAGCTCTCCACATGTCCTTAGTATGAGCCAGATCAATCCAGTCCACGCTCCATCTCACAACTGAAGATCCTTTTTAATATTATCCTCCCATCTACGCCTAGGTCTTCCAAGTGGTCTCTTTCTCTCAGGTTTCCCCATCAAAACCCTATGTGAAAGTCTCCTCTTCCCCCTTCCAACACGTATCACATGCCCCGCCCAACTCAGTCTATTGGTTTGATCACCCTAAAGATATTTGGTGAAAATTACATATCATTAAGCTCCTCATTATGTAGTCTTCTCCATTCCCCCTTTACCTTATCCCCCTTGGGCCCCAAATATCTTCCTCAGCACCCCATTCTCAAACACCCTCAGCATCTGTTTCACCCTCAATGTGAAAGATCAAGTTCTTCAGTGATTAAAATTACAGAAACCTTAGACAGGTTAGGTGGTCAGCCCGTAACTTTGAAATTTGACGCTGGTGTGCCACGACGCTGCGTGAAGGTCACGGTGAATGGTGGGCATGGGAAAGACGGGAACAGTAAATCCGTTTTGATACTTGATTGTTCAACCGTCAAAAGGGTGTTGTGTATCAATAACAAAGAGTCAGATGCTTTCTACTAGCCAACTTCATGATGTAAACTTTTAACTGAGACGCCAGCAGCTAACAAGCGAAACACAAAATCCCACACATTTTACGGAAAACACAATAGCCATTATCGTGCATAAAACAACCCGCCACTTCGAGCCACTCCCTGCTAAATTAATCCAGCCCACATTTCCCACCTTATTTTTCATATCCATTTTAATAATATCTTTCCATTTAATCTTAGGTTTTACAAGTACAAACGATAATACTTTCAGATTTTAGTTCATTTTAAGTAGGATTTAATCATAATGGTCACTGTGTATTGTAGGCTAATTCTTAGGTGTAATAATCACTGGCAGTTTAGTGAACAAAATTAATAAATATAAATGAAGACAGTGATTTTTCTGGAATGTGGGACTGTTTGGTTTCTGTTGTTGGTATCAAAGTTTCAGAATACTCGCCGTGAAATCCATGAAAGTACTGCTTTCGAAACGCTGACGAACGTCTACCAGACTGCACGGCGCCACATTAAGAAAATTAATGTGCCAATATTCGTCGCTCTAACAATCTCACAACTCTTACAGCAAACACCAGATATATATTTATTTGAATAGTTGAAGAATAAGAGATCAACTTGATGTCACTTGCTATTTTATTTCACTTCTTATGTGCTCAAAATGTTTCGGACATTAATATATCCATCAACAGAAGCTTTCGACTTTTTCTGTTGAATTACTACATTGGTCGTATTGTTCTGGTTCGATGTTTTGGAGTTTCGGTGTGGCTGGGTTTGAGTCGTATCCGTGTTGCAGGCTGAAGCCTTCTACACGGATACCACTCCAATAGACCAATGTGGTAATTCAACAGAATAGTCGCAAGCTCCTGATGATGGATATATTAATGTCCGAAATATGTTGAGCACATAAGAAGTGAAATAAAATAGCAAGTGACATCAAGTTGGTCTCTTATTCTTCAACTATCACAATGATGCATGGTCCAATAAACAAAAAAAATATATATTTATTTCTTTGTAGATTATTTTAAATCACTATCAGTCATTCAAATGTACAGCATTTAATTACTGGTCAACACTTAATTATTAATGGGAAAGGAGGTCAAAATATGTTGTTATGGCCCTGTTTAAAATAACCTCCCGGCATTTTTATGGAGAGAGTGAGAAATAACATGAAGAAACTCTGATAAGTCGGCGGAGGGGCGGAGATTCGAAGTGGGCACCACAAGGTTAAAAAAAGTAAAAAGTGAATTGATCCCGTTACAGGCCCGGTGTGGCCCAGAGGGTGGGTAGAGGTATAGCTCTACTCTTCCATGACCGCGGCACTAGAAGGGGGTGAGTGGTCAGCAGCACGCCCCGGCCGCACTTTACC
>Ga0123352_10013497_pt1 | contig 12963 bp, 11 predicted proteins | sample TergutLab28metaG_FD_89700 | JGI IMG/M metagenome (GOLD analysis project Ga0123352, IMG submission 89700) | Labiotermes labralis P1 segment gut microbial communities from Petit-Saut dam, French Guiana - Lab288 P1 | ecosystem: Host-associated > Arthropoda: Insects > Digestive system > Gut ... | reverse complement strand
ATAAAGCAGCAAACATGAACGGTCGGGCCATTCCAGGAGCTTATCTTTTCCGTCTGTATGTGTGTTTCGGCTAACGAATGTGATTCCGGAACGAATTATCTTCGTTAGCCAAGGTATCACTGTAAGTCAGTTACGTTTCTTTGTATTTCGTTGAATAAATACCAAGTACGCAGCTGTTTCACACAAAACGTTGCACTTTGTGATGGGATTGAAGTGTTGTGTCATACTGTCAGCTTGTAACCCGTAAACGTGAAATCCTTTCTGTTTTGTTTCTTTTAAAGGACTAAGATGTTATACGATGTTCATCTCTTTTTTGATAACTGTGATGAACATCGGTTGAGTTACATGTGAAACACACAACTGAATGCTTCGCGGAAAAACGAAACTCATTCACCTAACATAAAGCTTACCGCTCCGTGCATTGTCATATAGAAATTATAGCTTTAATTTTCCAACTAAATGCACACGTACTGTACAATTGAATATTTGTGTTGTTTACTGAATAGCTGCTACGAGGGGGTGCTGATAAGTCCTTAGTCTGACCTATTTCCTGATGTCGTAGGACGGAATCGATAGCGTCGTTGGAAAGAGGGGTCTGTTCATGTGCCGAATTGCAAGTTTTTTCTTGTTACAGAGGCTGAAAGGAAGCATGTCAGGCGACACGCGCGATTTTAACAACATGGAGAATGAAGTCCCCCCCCCCCGCAAGGCAAGGCGCCGAAGGAAATTAACGCCATTGTGACAGAAATATTAGGGGAACATGCACCATCGTATGCCACCGTCAAAAACTGGGTGGCCAAGTTTAAACGTGGTGATTTTTCCACCTGTGATGCGCCTCGTCCTGGACGACCCAAAACAGAGATTATTGATCAAATTCACGAGCTAATCTTGGAAGACCGCCGGATTTCGGCTAAATCAGTAGCTGAGCAACTGAGAATCTCACGTGAGCGGGTTGGGCCCATCATTCATGACGATTTGGACATGCGGAAGCTCTCCGCGAAGTGGGTCCCGAAATGCCTGAAAGCGGATTAAAAACGACAACGGTACCAGTTGTCTGAGCAACTTTTTTAATTTTTTCGGCGCGATCCAAATGATTTCCTGTCGCGATTGGTGACCATGGACGAAACCTGTTTATATCACTATGACCCGGAGAGAAAGCAACGATCAGTGGAGTGGCGGCATAGCGGCTCACCCCGCCCCCAAAAAATTCCGAGTGCAGAAATCTGCTGGAAAAATTCTCGCCTCGATTTTTTGGGATGAAGACGGCATCCTCCTCATTCATTATCTTCCAAAAGGCTGAACTATCAACGCGGAGTATTACTAATCTCTGCTGGTGCAATTGAAGGGCATTTTGAAGGAAAAACGCTGCGGGAAATTCACCAAGGGGGTTTTGTTCTTGCACGACAATGCCCCGGCTCACCGGGCACTTGCAACCCAGAAGAAACTGGCCTATCTGGGCTCCAGTGTCTTTATCACCCACCCTATTCTCCGGATCTGGCCCCGTTGGACTACCACCTGTTCCCTGGACTGAAAAAACAAATGTAAGGTCGCCATTTTTCGTCCGACGCGGAGGCCATTGCTGCCTATGAGACCTGGTTGGACGGACAAACCGCCTGAATTTTTTTTTGAGTGGCTTGCAAAAGTTAGAGCAACGGGCTAAGAAGTGTACTGAGCTTCATGGGGAATATGTTGAATAAATCCCGAGTTTGATCGCTGTAGCTTGTTCCCTTCCTGGTCGGCCTAAGGACTTATCAGCACCCCCTCGTACTTGTTTCGGCGCTCCCTGCGCCACCTGTGGGGAGAGCTTGTATCACTTCATGCTCTGTAACTCAACCAATGTAACTACCCTACATAAACAGATGGTTTTGTGAAGTGATGAGAGTTCTCCCTGTGGATGGCGCAGTGAACGCCGAAATATGTAGGAGACCTTTACTAAACAATACAGATATTGTATTTTACGTGTGCATTTAGTTGGAAAATTAAAGATGTCATTCACCTGATTTGAATTGACCTTCCTGTCCTAAAAATCTAATCGAAATCTTTCGATTGGATTTTAAGGGTGAAGCGTGCCGCTGGACAATTACGACCTCCCTATAAATAGCAAACGGTGGAAAATTTATTGGCCGTTTTAAATTTAAAAATGTCAGAAAATAATATACGTAGTGTTTTAAAAGAATATTCTAAAGAACTGGAAGATGAAAACCTTCTGTCTTCGGATACATAAATCAAACGGCCTTCGATCTTTCAGGGCCTGCTTGCTTTCTGCAGAAAGTTGTCTGAACTTTGTTTTTCAGTTTTCTTAGTTCCTCGTCTGAAACTCGCGGGAACAAAATGAAGTAGCCGTTAGGACAGAAGTTGGTAACCCTTTGGCACTTGAGGGTCGCATCCCGCTCTCATCTTTATCAGTCGGCCCTCTTGCTTGTGATAAATTGATAAGTAAAAATAGGAAATTTTTAGAACGAAGTGATAGGTAAGGAGATGGCGTCGTGTATTGATTTCACAGACATAAAACGTTATTCGCATGTTCGTTACAAACTTAAAATTTTTCGCCTCGAGTTAGCGAAGGGAGCTGTTTACAAACTAATTACACTCTTTCATCTCGCTCATTAGTTGTATTTCTGAACTTGGTTTCCCTGGCTAACTTCTGAATATTTTCTTTCAAAGTTGAAGAAGGAACACGTAATATAGCATGCAAATGTTCACTGTTAAGCGGGGAAAACATTTTATTTCTCGGAACTTCATGACCTAAAACGCTTGTTCGCGGATTAAGTGCTACCAAACGCTATTCGCGTGTCTTCTTGGAAGTTCTTAGGCAGATATGCCACTGTTCTCAAAATGCTGTTCGAAAGCTCTTGAGTGATGAAACCACGTGGGAGATTTAGACGTAGATGGGAGGATAATATTAAAACGGATCTCTAAAAAATTTTACGTGAAGATATAATTACACAGTATATGTTGCAAAAATTGTTTTCTCTCCCTTCGAGCGACTACTTAATTGTCGAAACGTATCGCGGGTATATGAATGGGTTTATTCAGTATGCCCGTCTATTAATGTTTGTGGTGGTTCATTTACACGCGCTGGCGCAGTTGGGTGAGGCATTGCGCTACAAGCCGGAAGGTCGCGGTTTCGATTCCCGATGGTGTCACTGGATTTTTTCATAGACTGAATCCTTCCGGCCGCACTATAGCCCTGGGTTTAACTCAGCCTCTAACAGATATAAGTACCAGAAGTTTCTCCTGGGGGTAAAGGCGGCCGGTGCGTAAGTCAGACAACCTTACCGCCTTCATTTGTCGATTGTCATGAAATCTGGGAGCCTCAACCTCCTGGAACCCCCAGGGACTGTCCAGGCTTGTAGAGGGATTGCTTTACCTTTGGAGGGATGGTTGATTTATGTTAGACACTACTAATTGTGCGAAAAGTCAATTATATGGACTTGATTTTAGGATTTATTTTTCTGGCTCATGGTAGATTTCAGTGGCAGGGTAATGAAAGCGGGAATTAACTTCTGGGTTCCATGAAAGACGGTCATTTTTTTGACTAACTGAGAAACTTCTAGCTCCTCAGAAAATACTCTGCTTTGTAGTTTTTTTGTACTGTGCGCGTCGGTTCTATGTAGACTGTTGTGTGTTCAAAGCTACCAGCCACTACGTGGAATGTAGGTCATTTCGGGAAAAGGAACTTTCTTCTTGATATTATCCCGTATTGTTAGATCGATGCATGTGACTTATAACATGAATTATGTAACCGATAATTTTTCTGATTGTGTTGGTGAGAACTAATGCGGTGGTCACAGGCTGTCCTTCTCTCTGAAGAACATTCCAAAAAATACGTACATGTGTCGATCTCTGTTGTTGTGGATCACTTCTTTAAAAGGGCGTGCTTCTTTTGATTAACTGATTTTCCTTTCTAGACGCAGTAAATGAGAGTGAACAATCGTGTCACCAGCGTATTCAGTTTTAAATTACCAGCAGGTTGCCTGTTATATATCGACTGCAGTAAATTCAAGTATGAAGATTCAAGTCTTCTATAATATGAGATCGTGTCGTTGGTAGACAGTTACCGACGTTTTAGAGGAGCTTGCTACCTCCATGTGCAGGATGTAAGTAGCCCATCTGCAGTGGACTATTTACACTTTGAGCACGGAGGTAGCAGTTTTCTCCGAAACGTCGGTAACTGCGAATCTTCATGGCACCACGTCCCAGTAGTCAAGAGAGTCTGTCACTGCTCTTGACACAACGCCAAATCTCTCAAGTTCTGATGCTTGTCTCCGGTGGACAGTTCATTAGTTGCAGTGCATCAAAGGTCAGTAATCGTCTAAACACTAAATTGAAAATTGCAGACCTGGCGGGTATGGAAGACGTCCTAGCACTCCCCGAATGCATTCGACGTAACAAGGTCCTGTAAGTGGTGCTACGTGAATGCTGTTACCATGAATATTTATATTTGCTGTTAACGGATTCATGGGACTGGATGACGCAGTACTTGTGGATGGTGCACCGTAGGCGTCTTTGGTTTGAAACTTTATCTCTTGTACTGTGTCGGGCACGTTCCAATCGAGCCTCCCGTGTTAATACTAAATCGTTTGTTATGAAGTGATTATAATAAACAGCGGTTAAGCAACAACTCTTCTATTTCGGCTGTAGCCAAGGAGTGAAAATTGCTACGGTTGGCATTTACTTACGGGTCGTGTACTTGCTTAATCTCCTTAGTGCTTGAGAACCTTTCCCTAACAAAGGACTGAGCAGTAGGAATCCAAAACTAACCCGTATCAACACTTTAAACAGACGTATTAAAATCGGCGAAATAAAATTAAGACAGCGTTTAAATCACCATAGATGTAATTACTACTGTATAGGCTTAAAATTTCTACAAAATGTGGCGTAATTTCGATTTGCTTGCTTACGCAGCACTCTTACATTTCATTGAAATGGAGTAAATGTGAAGTAAGTGATAGTGGGTCGAAAACATGATTGATGGTTTTATTGGAACCCCGTGATTACATTTTGAAGACGCTGCATACATGGAAGTCAGATTAGTATTTTTAGTTACTGAACAGGAGAGATTTTAATATTAAAAATCAGATACCGATGTAACAGTATTATTTTGCTGTGTACTGAGATTGCAGTTGGCGTTCAGTTTCTAAAGGCATTTGTGTCGTACAATATGCACATAAAGGAATCTGGTTTAGGTGGTAAGATTTACATGTGTCGTTACTGGAAAAGAAAAAAATATGGCTGGGGAACAGAATTTAACTAGAAGGTGCTTAATTATAGTTATTTAATTTAATTCGGACAGTTCTGAGACTGCGAGCCCAGGCTGTGCTTTGGGCTTATGTTAACTACGGAAATTTATGTTTAAATTCCCGCCATTCCACTGGCTGTTCAGTCTAATTGCATAATTACGCTCTGCAAAATATTTGTTACATTGCAGGCTTGCACTAAGAACTGCTCAGCACATTTTTTGGGCTAAATGTATAAGGTGATTGAAGAGTTGTAATGAAATGTTCAATTACACCTTATCGCACTTTGTCTTCGAATTCACTGGCGTACAATGGATATCATTTCTAGACAGTGTCATGTCGTTGTGTACTGAAATACAAAACACGATGAATATTTGTGTGTGTTGGGGTCTAAATGAGCACTGAAACAACGGTAACCGCGCATTGACATGCTTCTGAATCCGTACAGAATTGAGAGCAATTTTTTAAAGCCTCTTCTCCCTCACTTCGCGTTGTTTGGGTACCGGACAGTTGTCTTCACTCATTTCTGCATTACACAATGAATTTCTTGTTTTAAAGTTTGCTTCAATGTTTGTTTCGCGCAGAAGAACTACAAATTCATCCAAACACTTAATCATTCATATGTGACGTTCCAATATAATTAGAACTAGTATATTTGAGCTTTACCATAAAACGTGAAACATTATGTATCATTAACAGCGGACTTCTGTAGTTACTAATACAAAGCTGTAGTGTATATATATCTATATATACATACAGTCATGAACACAACAATATTACAATTAGTAGCGGTATATAATATACAACTACATGTTTCGGCGCTGTATGTAGGCCATCATCAGGTTGTCAAAAGAACTTATTAAGTGACTATACAGTATGTGTGGTAATTTTGGAAGGGGGACGAGATCTCGAGTTGTATGTTATATATCGCTACTAACTGTAATATTGTTGTGTTCATGACTGTATGTATATATAGATATATACACATGCTACAGCTTTGTACTATTGACCTAACACAACGGGGATGACACACCTTAAGGCTCCTGTAGTTACTTTTAATCAGTTCACTTTCAGAATGAATCCCCAGTACTCAGATCCCGTTTCCATTCAACCACTTTTCAATCATTAAAAAAAAGAAATATAATATTGTATATTTACCTATTAAGTAATTAAAAAATTTAGTCCATTCTGAAAATGAACACATGCCGGCCGACACAACACAGCAATTCATGTCTAAGCCAAATACTAAAAATGAGCATACACACCCGTCCGTCAAACACAAACAAAAAAAGCACTTGTGTCTTGAGTCACACTCTGAAACATAAACATTTGTACTGTATGTTATACACGACACCGGCCTTGTTTCGTCGGTCATATTCTGAAAATGGAAATCTCTTGGTTGGTAAGCGTAAAATAAGTAGCGGTTGTATCTTCTGTCACGTTCTGAAACAATGGACACACACACACACACGTGTCCTTCAAGGATAACGTAGCAGTTTTTCTCGTCATTCACATTCTGGTGTGTTAATGTTTCAAAGAGTGGCTGTTGAACACAACATTCATCTTCTGGGGAATGAACACACACTTCTCTGTTGAATAAAGCACAGCAGTTGGTTTATTTAGGCACATTCTGAAAAACGTATTCGCGACCTATCTTTTTAGGCGCGTTCGCAAAATTGCGAAAAGCGGCTATTAGCTTCGTCATGTCTATCTGTCCGTCTGTCTCATGGAACACCTCGGCTCCCACTGGACGGATTTTCATGTTGATATTTGAGTATTTTTCGAAAGTGTGTCGAGAAAATTCTAGTTTGTTTAAAATCTAACAAGAATAACGCGTACTTTACATGAAGCCCATTAGACATTTATGATCATATCTCGCTTAATTCTTCTTAAAATAAAAAAACGTTTCGGATAAAAATTGTAGAGAAAAACCAAACGCGTGTTTTAGGTTCAGTAACTTGTTTTTTCTTTCGAAAATCGTGCCGTTTGTGAGATAATGTGGAAAAATATGGTACAGCCAGACAGGCCACAGATGACAATATAATAGAGCGCATGCGCTCTGCATGATGGATAACTAAGGCTACTAACACCTACTCAGAATATGTAATGCTTATTGTTTTTTCACGGTAAAAATTTGTTATGCGAACGCGCCTAAATATGATGTTTTATGCGAACTGTGTATTGTTGATTTTGTGTCACATTCTCCATCACATGGCTTGTCGCTGTGTTTTACAACAGTATTTTAAAACCATATAAAACAGTATAAAAGCAGAGGGTTACAACTCAAACCTTGACTTGAGTTAAACCTTTACTGTAATGTCATTATGTGTCCTTTGCCAAACGGCAGTTCCAAAGCTTAAAATATTATTAACACAATTAGCTACTTAACCACATCTTGTCAAATCAATGTTCCCCATTTTCGACTCACGCCATGCCATTTACACTGTTTAAATAAGCCACGTTGTCACCATTTGATGTCTAAAATGTTATGCTATTGAATGTATTGTTCCTACGGAATATAAATTTGACTGGTAAAGCAGTGAATTATTACAATTCCTGATGCAGGTATGTTGGTTAGTGTTGGCATGTTTGACCGAACAACGGTATAATGGTCCTTTAGGTTACTGAGAGGTCTGTGCGTTGTGTGCTGTTTAAATCCAATCACTGTAACTGACAGCACTCAGGAAATATCATAGCCAATAACAGTTAATAGTGTTTGATAATAATGTTTGTATTATCATTTAGCATTCAGCTTCAGATGGAACATGAAAAGCGCGTAATTAATAAAATATTATTTATGTTTGAAGAATCTGACTCATTTCTTCGTTAGATGTAATTACTATATCAGTCAAATGTGTAAATGATCAAGCGTTGTGACCAGACAGTTTTGAAAACTGCATTACCTTCTGCATTTTTCTCTGTACAGGAACTGAATTATCTATAATTTAATATTATCGCATCCCTGTTGAACATCGTGGTTAGTACCGCTAGTAGTGTGTTGGTACGGTGTCTTCAGATAGGATATAACTGCCTCCCACTCACTGACACTCATTCTATGATTCTCCTGGGTGTAAGTTAACGCGGGTGGCAAAATATCTTCATTGAATAAATGAGTGAAAATTGTTGTGAAATGAATTATGTTTATGCAGCTCATTATTCTTCCACTTTCCCAACCAATCAAAAGTGAACCATTGATAAGGATACGTACCAGGTTTTTTGTGTGTAAAAATTAATGTAGGAATGGAAGCGCTTCAAATTTTCCTTAGGTAAAGTGGAGTGCAATTATTTCAATTCACGGAATCACCCTCTAATTCGGGATTTAAAATTTCATATTTTGCAACTTCGAACGCCTTTGTCTCTTAGCACTACGAGGTTTGAAAGAGTTACCAGTTTTATGGGTACCAGAATTACGTAAGTGCTGTAACCTGTTTTAATTTTCATAATAGCGCTAATCATTAACAGTTATGGTCTGCTGCAATTAGGAGCCATGTTTGTAGCAGCGAGTAGGTTGCAGTTCGCTCTGACACTTGCAGCATGATTTGTTTGGCGGAAGTAATTGCATTGGTGCTTTTAATAGCTTATTAATTTTACTAGCATGAGTAGGTGTCTGTTTCAGGCATTGGCTTTACAGGTTACTCAACCCGGAAGTTGTTATTACAGCTCTTGCCCAAATTAATCCTGGCTGATCTTGTTCTAATTCTCTCCACTTTGCTGTTCTCTGCTAGTCCAATCAGCATCGATTGTGTTTACTCTTCTTCACTCCTAATTTCCTGCATCATGATTATTGTTATCCTGACGTCTCCTGTTTCTCCTCTAGCGTTTCCGTGCTTCTGGTCTTCTGGTCTCTTCCCTTTTTTCTTCTAACAACAACCCAGCCATTTCGACGAATCGCAGTACCCTGACAGTGAACAGTCCTTCCCTAAATAAATGAATGTCGTCGCATGGTGATTTACAGTTGCGTTTTTATGTGTGAGAAATGTCATGATTGTTTACAACTGCATATTGTCTGTGTTGTCGGTTTATGCGGTTTTGGCGCAGATGCAAGTTGTCTGGTTGTGTTTTGGATTATTTAACGATACTGTTTCAAAATATGGAAGTCGGTTGATATTGAGAAATCACCGTTCATTTAATGACGCTTCGTCAGCTGCCAAGGAAACGTGGCGTAGAATGTTAGGATAATCTGTGAGTGAAGAAATTAATGTGGAATGAGGCAGTTGTGACGTGCTTTGAGTCACAGTCACAGTGGACTGGACAGACTGAGAAAATAATTCAGGATAACCGACACCCTGACGGAGATTGGAACCGGGTACCTCACGAATTGAAGTGGAAGCATTAGCTGTTCCTCATTCCTTCCATCGACGTTGTATGTATTTCCACAGACTGTGGTCTGAAATGGCACATTTCGCTAATACTGTACGCCCTACTCGATAAGAAAACAATTTTATTGACAGTCTCCCTGACCGTTTTTTTTTGCAGGCCAAGCAGTGCTATCAAGCTTTGGAATATGGCGAGTTGAGAATTAAGAACATACTTAATCCCTTCAGTTTGTGTTTAGAAAACATAAAATGTAGTAATTGTTAATGTCACTTCTACGTATCTTATATATTCAGGAAACATGGTGGTAGCGCCAATTTTTTTCTTAGAGTTGTTGAGGTCTGATATAAAATTATTGCGTTTAAATATCTCACAAAAACATTTATTCCTGCGGGAAACGTTGGAGTTGTGTCTCCAAAATAAACTGAAACACGTCGTACAGTAGGCATAGAGACATATGTGCCTACAGATTTTAACCGCTAAGATGGCAAGTAAACGGGTTTATGGATGTTCTTCGCATTTCATTTGCTTCCTCCTTCATTTTTCTCTTCATTATGCTTACGTAACCGTTTAGTCGCCGGAGTGTGTTGGTGCCTTTTCAATCCACACTATTTCACAATTTATTATTAATCCTGATACTGCAGTTTGATACAGTAGGTCTAGCAGTTCGGCAACAAACTCATCGAACACTGTTTAAAATTCCTCATGTGAATTAAATTGATAGCATCTTCTTGGTAGCATAACTTGTAGGTTCAACACCGCTGGTGACAAGGAAGGCCATTGGATACGATCCAGAGCCGTTTTCCTCCGCCTTCCATTTTCACAGCGAAGTACCCTAACGTGCATCTTCTTGTTACCCTCCCATGCCCCCTTCGCTCTACCAATCTGTCAGTTCCAAGAGGCGTTTTTATCAGTGTCGTTTTCATATGTTTTCTCCCCGTCCTCATTATATACGAACTCCATCGCAGCCCACACCATAGAAGTAGCCTGTCGTAGATGACCTGTAAGAACCACGAAGTTGCTTGTACGTATTATTGGTGCAAGTGAAATGGCATAATCTCTTATTTATTGGCTTTTGAGGATAGCATTGATTTATTTTCGAATAAAAACTAATAAACAATAATTTTTCGTTGTTGGTAACATCGCTGGACCAAATGCGTACGTTGCGCTGAATAAATAACGTATATAAATGGAAAGATTTCATTTTGGAAAATAATGTTTGTTAAAATCGTAACTTGCGTCTTTAATTAATGATGGTGTTTGTTGGAACAGCGCGAGTATTTCTAACCTGCATGTGTTTTTTTAACGTCATCTATCGCCGATTTATAATCTGGCATGAGAAGTTCACGTAAGTGGCGAAGTGCACAATTGTTGCCTAGGGAACAACGGTTTAATATTGTCTGTGGGCGTGTTCGATACAACGTTATGACGTGTTCGAAGGCCTTCTACCGTAGGTGTAGCAATTTGTATAGGCCTGTAATCACTAATCACAAATTCCAGGAACTACAAAAATAATGCCCTTTTTAGGCGCGTTCGCAGAATCGCGAAAGTGACTTTTAGCTTCGTCGTGTGTCTGTCTGTCTCTCCGTCCCTCCTTTTGTTCGCGTGGAACAACTCTTTTCCCATTAGAGGGATTTCTATGAAATATGATGGTTGGATATTTTTTCGAAAATTTATCGAGAAAATTGAAGTTCTATTAAAATCTACAACAATAACGGGTACTATACTTGAAGACGAATATACATTAATGATCATATATCTCTGAATTCCTCTTACTTACTTGCTTATTTACTTAACTTACTGCATGGAACAGAGTCCTTCTTGAAAAGCTAACCGGTTTTCAGCTAGTCAAGCAATTCTCCACATTTTATGGAACCCGATGGTTCATTACCGCATTCACAAGTGCCCACCACCTGTTCTCTTAGAATGAGAAGTATTTCAGGCCAAAATTGAAGAGAAAATCAAAACACATTTTACGAGGGAGAGTCAAATGAAAACCTTAAAAGTGCGATAAAAGTTTGAAACACAGCTCGATTGTCTTGTAAGTTGACAACAATGATACTCATGGTTTGAAGAGAGGCCGACAAGTGGCAGGCAGTACGATGCAGGAATGCAACACGACAGCGCAGTAGTAGTGTAAAGATGGCAGCCCAGCTTGCAACATGCAACAGAGAACGGCGTTCTGTCATCCGTTTTTTAATAAGGGAAACCCATCGAAATTAATCGACGAACGAAAGTTCAGTATGGCGTTGCATGTCTGTCACTACAGCAAGTGTACGAGTGGACTAGGAAGTTCATGAACGGAATAAGTTCTGTAACAGACTCTCCTCGACCTGGTCAGGCACACCGAGTAGTGACACCAGAGGCCATGCAGCAGTTGAAACCATCGTGAAGGAAAATCCGAGCGTAACAGTGAATGAAATAGCCGGACATCTGGGTATAAGTCATGGATCATCACACCGTATCGTCCATGATGTCATTGTATACCTTTTGTGTTCAGTAAATTACGAGATAAAAATATTTAAGCTTTTCATTTGACTCACCCTCGTATGTTCAGTAATTTTGTTTTCGAAAATCGTGCCGTTTATGAGGTAATGTGGAAACGTTTGGTACTGCCGGACAGGCCACAGATGACAATATTCGCACGCGCATTCCATGCTGGGTACCTAGGGCTGCAAACACACACCGAGAATATGCAATACTTATTGCTTTTCCATGGCAATAATGGTTACGAGAACGCGCCTCAAATTTACGTTTATACGTACATTGCCTCTGTGTCATTTTTTTTGCCAGGGTCTCCTCATGGTCGAGCTTTCACGATCGCACTCCATCAGACACATTACACTCATTAGGTCTCCTCTGGACGAGTGATCGGCCCGACGCAGTGACCTCTCCCTGACAACACACAACACTCGCGAGAGATAGACATCCGTGACCCCATAGGGATTCGAACTCTCAATCCAGGAAGGAAGCGGCCGCAGACTCACGCCTTTGACAGCGTGGCCACTGGGATCGTCATTTTCTTGTAATGCTTACGTTTAACTTCAGCTGTAAGGAGTAGCTCAGATTACAGCTTATAAAGTTAATACGTTTCATTTTCACCGTATACATGCGTGAATCCATTTCCAATTCAGGGTAAGGACAGGTAGCGAGAGCTTTTGAATGCGGTAATGAACCTTCGGGTTCCATTAAATTGCGGGGAATTTCTTGACTGGGTGAGGACCAGTTAACTTCTCAGAAAGGACTCTGCTCTATGGATTTAGTTTACTTAGTGGGTCCATTTTTCTAGACTGGGTGCTGTGAATGACGTTTTAGTGTGTTTTCCCCCTTAACATGCTCTTTTTTTTTTTTTTTTTTGTTTGGGGGTTGTTTGTTTTTTTTTTTTGTTGGTAACCTGGTTTTGCTTTTT